>Ga0315336_1000390_pt1 | contig 130766 bp, 113 predicted proteins | sample ASW5metaG_FD_204512 | JGI IMG/M metagenome (GOLD analysis project Ga0315336, IMG submission 204512) | Ammonia-oxidizing marine archaeal communities from Monterey Bay, California, United States - ASW #5 | ecosystem: Environmental > Aquatic > Marine > Intertidal zone | place: USA: California... | reverse complement strand
GCCAAGACCGGCAGGTCCGGGCTTTGCTTCGCAAAGCCCGGAAACTGGGGTATCAACTGGTGGCCGCTTGAGTGTTTAGAAAACAATGGGTTGCATTTTGTTTGATGAGAGCGGGTTTACCCGCGAAGCGCCGCGCGGGCGGCGCTCGATCTCGCAGACGCAGAATGTGTCGAGGCGGACACCTGGCGGCGCTCGATCTCACAGGCGCAGAATGTGTCGAGGCGGACACCTGCGGCGCTCGATCTCCCAGGCGCTGAATGTCTCAAGCCGGACACCCGGCGGCGCTCGATCTCACAGGCGCAGAATGTCTTAAGGCGGACACCTGCGGCGCTCGATCTCACAGGCGCAGAATGTGTCGAGGCGGACACCTGCGGCGCTCGATCTCCCAGGCGCTGAATGTCTCAAGCCGGACACCCGGCGGCGCTCGATCTCACAGGCGCAGAATGTCTTAAGGCGGACACCTACGGCGCTCGATCTCCCTGGCGCTGAATGTGTCGAACCGGACACCCGGCGCCGCTCGATCTCGTCTCAAGCCGGACACCGCTGAAAACTGACCCCGAAGTCCGGTTCCGCCGCCCGGCAGGCGTGGCTTAGAGCAGGTGCCGAAAGCCATCGAATTAGGCTAGAATGCACGGCCTCTAAGCACACCCCTTCCTGAGGCTGTCCCGACGATGTTGATCCTGCGCGGCGCTCCTGCCCTTTCTGCCTTTCGCCACGGTAAATTACTCGAGCAACTGAGCCAGAAAGTCCCCGCTGTTACTGGTTTGTATGCCGAATTTGCCCACTTCGCCGATGTTGACGGCGAGCTGACCGCCGACCAGCAGCAGGTGCTGGGCCGTCTGCTCAAGTACGGCCCGAGCGTGCCGGTACAGGAGCCGACGGGTCGTCTGTTCCTGGTGGTACCGCGCCTGGGCACCATTTCGCCATGGGCCAGCAAGGCCAGCGACATCGCCCACAACTGCGGCCTGCAGTCGATCCAGCGCCTGGAGCGCGGCATCGCCTACTACGTGGCCGGCACCCTGAGCGACGCTGACGCCGCCCTGATCGCCGCCGAACTGCACGACCGCATGACCCAGCGTGTGCTCAGCCAGCTGGAGCAGGCCGCTGACCTGTTCAGCCACGCCCAGCCCAAGCCTATGACCTCGGTGGACATCCTTTCCGGCGGTCGCGATGCCCTGGCCAAGGCCAACATCGACCTGGGCCTGGCCCTGGCCGAAGACGAGATCGACTACCTGGTCAATGCCTTCCAAGGCCTCAAGCGCAACCCGAACGACATCGAACTGATGATGTTCGCCCAGGCCAACTCCGAGCACTGCCGCCACAAGATCTTCAACGCCAGTTGGGATATCGACGGCCAGGCCCAGGAAAAAAGCCTGTTCGGCATGATCAAGAACACCTACCAGATGCACAACGAAGGTGTGCTGTCGGCGTACAAGGACAACGCCTCGGTGATCGTCGGCAACGTTGCCGGCCGCTTCTTCCCGAACCCTGAAACCCGCCAGTACGGCGCGGTGCAGGAGCCGGTGCACATCCTGATGAAGGTGGAAACGCACAACCACCCGACCGCCATCGCCCCGTTCTCCGGCGCCTCCACCGGCTCCGGTGGCGAAATCCGCGACGAAGGTGCGACCGGCCGTGGCGCCAAGCCCAAGGCCGGCCTGACCGGCTTCACCGTGTCCAACCTGCGCATTCCGGGCTTCGAACAGCCTTGGGAGCAGGCCTATGGCAAGCCCGAGCGTATCGTCGACGCCCTCGACATCATGATCGAAGGCCCTCTTGGCGGCGCTGCGTTCAACAACGAATTCGGCCGCCCGGCCCTGACCGGTTACTTCCGTACCTTCGAGCAAGCCATCAGCACCCCGCACGGTGAAGAAGTGCGCGGCTACCACAAGCCGATCATGCTCGCCGGCGGTATGGGCAACATCCGTGAAGACCACGTGCAGAAGGGTGAAATCACTGTCGGCGCCAAGCTGATCGTGCTCGGTGGCCCGGCCATGCTGATCGGCCTGGGCGGCGGCGCTGCTTCGTCGGTGGCTACCGGTGCCAGTTCGGCTGACCTGGATTTCGCTTCGGTACAGCGCGAAAACCCGGAAATGGAGCGCCGTTGCCAGGAGGTCATCGACCGTTGCTGGCAGCTTGGCGACAACAACCCGATCGCCTTCATCCACGACGTGGGCGCTGGCGGTATTTCCAACGCCTTCCCTGAGCTGGTCAACGACGGTGGCCGCGGTGGCCGCTTCGAGCTGCGCAACGTGCCCAACGACGAGCCGGGCATGGCCCCGCACGAAATCTGGAGCAACGAATCGCAAGAGCGTTACGTGCTGGCCGTCAGCGCGGTCGACTTCGAGCGCTTCAAGGCCATCTGCGAGCGCGAGCGTTGCCCGTTTGCCGTGGTCGGTGAAGCCACTGAAGAACCGCACCTGACCGTCAGCGACAGCCACTTCGGCAACACCCCGGTGGACATGCCGCTGGACGTGCTGCTGGGCAAGCCGCCGCGCATGCACCGTTCGGTTACCCGCGAAGCCGAGCTGGGCGATGACTTCGACCCGAGCGAGCTGGACCTGGACAGCGCCGTCCAGCGCGTGCTGAACCACCCGGCCGTGGCCAGCAAGAGCTTCCTGATCACCATTGGCGACCGCACCATCACCGGCCTGGTTGCCCGCGACCAGATGGTCGGCCCGTGGCAGGTTCCGGTGGCTGACTGCGCCGTTACCGCCACCAGCTTCGACGTCTACACCGGTGAAGCCATGGCCATGGGCGAGCGTACGCCGCTGGCGCTGCTGGATGCCCCGGCGTCCGGCCGCATGGCCATCGGCGAAACCCTGACCAACCTGGCGGCTTCGCGCATCGAAAAGCTGTCCGACATCAAACTGTCGGCCAACTGGATGTCCGCTGCTGGTCACCCAGGTGAAGACGCACGCCTGTACGACACCGTGAAGGCTGTCGGCATGGAGCTGTGCCCGGAGTTGGGCATCACCATTCCGGTCGGCAAAGACTCGATGTCGATGAAGACCAAGTGGAGCGACGAGGGCGTCGAGAAGAGCGTCACCTCGCCGATGTCGCTTATCATCACCGGCTTCGCCCCGGTCACCGACATCCGTAAGACCCTGACCCCGCAACTGCGCATGGACAAGGGCGAGACCGACCTGATCCTGATCGACCTGGGCCGCGGCAAGAACCGCATGGGCGCCTCGATCCTGGCCCAGACCTACGGCAAGATCGCTGCCCAGGCACCGGACGTCGACGACGCCGAAGACCTCAAGGCCTTCTTCGCCGTGATCCAGGGCCTGAACGCCGACGGCCACCTGCTGGCCTACCACGACCGTTCCGACGGCGGCCTGGTTACCACCGTGCTGGAAATGGCCTTCGCCGGCCACTGCGGCCTCGACCTGCAACTCGACCCGCTGACCGACAGCAAGGGCGAAGTGCCGGCCATCCTCTTCAACGAGGAGCTGGGTGCGGTGATCCAGGTTCGCCAGGATGCTACCCCGGACGTGCTGGCTCAGTTCAGCGCTGCTGGCCTGGGTGAAGAGTGCGTCGCGGTGATCGGCAAGCCAGTCAACAACGCTGAAGTGACCATCAGCCTGAACGGCGAAGTGCTGTTCGACGATGACCGTCGCATGCTGCAGCGCCAGTGGGCTGAAACCAGCTACCAGATCCAGCGCCTGCGCGACAACGCCGACTGCGCTGACCAGGAGTTCGACCTGCTGCTCGAGGAAGACAACCCGGGTCTGTCGGTGAAGCTGGGCTTCGACGTCAACGACGACATCGCGGCGCCTTACATCAAGAAAGGCGTGCGCCCGCAAGTGGCCATCCTGCGCGAGCAGGGCGTCAACGGCCAGGTCGAGATGGCTGCTGCCTTCGACCGCGCCGGCTTCGCCGCCATCGACGTGCACATGAGCGATATTCTCGCTGGCCGTGTCGACTTCGAAGCCTTCAAGGGCCTGGTCGCCTGTGGCGGCTTCTCGTACGGTGACGTGCTGGGCGCTGGCGAAGGCTGGGCCAAGTCGGCGCTGTTCAACGCCCGTGCCCGTGACGCCTTCCAGGCCTTCTTCGAGCGTACCGACAGCTTCGCCCTGGGCGTGTGCAACGGTTGCCAGATGATGTCCAACCTGCACGAGCTGATCCCGGGCACCGAGTACTGGCCGCACTTCGTGCGCAACCGCTCGGAGCAGTTCGAGGCACGCGTGGCCATGGTCGAAGTGCAGAAGTCCAACTCGATCTTCCTGCAGGGCATGGCCGGTTCGCGCATGCCGATCGCCATCGCCCACGGCGAAGGCCATGCCGAGTTCGCCAGCGAAGAAGCACTGCTGGCCGCTGACGTGTCCGGTTGCGTGGCCCTGCGCTACGTCGACAACCACGGCAAGGTCACCGAAGCCTACCCGGCCAACCCGAACGGCTCGCCGCGTGGTATCACTGGCCTGACCAGCCGCGACGGCCGCGTGACTATCATGATGCCGCACCCGGAGCGTGTGTTCCGCGCTGTGCAAAACTCCTGGCGCCCGGACGAGTGGCAGGAAGATGCCGCGCTGATGCGTATGTTCCGCAACGCGCGGGTGTGGGTGAACTAAGGCGTGTACAAGCTCGCCTTCTTCGTCCCCGCCAGCCATGTCGAAGTGGTCAAGGCCGCTGTGTTCGCCGCTGGCGGCGGGCGCATCGGTGACTATGAGCACTGCGCCTGGCAAACCCTTGGCCAGGGCCAGTTCCGCCCGTTGGACGGCAGCCAGCCGTTCCTCGGGCAAACCGGCCAGGTCGAAGTGGTGGAAGAGTGGAAGGTGGAGCTGGTGGTGGCTGACGAGCTGATTGTGCAGGTCGTCGCTGCGCTCAAGCAGAGCCACCCGTACGAGACGCCAGCCTATGAAGTCTGGCGGCTCGCCGAGTTCTAAACGCTCGCCGAGTTCTAGAACGCATCACGGCTATTCGCGGGTAAACCCGCTCCTACATGCCTGTGCAGGAGCGGGTTTACCCGCGAAGAGGCCGGATCAATCAGCCACAAGCTCCCGGCACTGGTCGGGCCGCTTCAACATTCCACAAGCCAGCAACCCCACCTCGAACAGCACCCACATCGGCACTGCCAGCATCGTCTGCGAAAACACATCCGGCGGTGTCAGGATCATCCCCACCACAAAGCACCCGACGACCACGTAGGGCCTGCTGCGCCGCAATGTGGCCACATCGGCCAACCCTGCCCAGACCACGATGAACGTCGCCACCGGGATCTCGAACGCCAGCCCGAAGGCCAGAAACAGCGCCAGGATAAAGTCCAGGTACTGGCTGATATCGGTCATCATCGCCACGCCGTCCGGCGTCACGCTGGCAAAGAAACCGAACATCATCGGGAACACCAGAAAGAACGCGAACGCCATGCCGGCATAGAACAAAACGATGCTCGATACCAGCAGCGGCAGGGCAATGCGCCGTTCACGGCGGTACAGCCCCGGCGCCAGAAAGCCCCAGGCCTGATGCAGCAGCAGCGGCATGGCCAGGAACAGGGCGCACATCGCGGTCAGCTTGAACGGTGCCAGAAAGGGCGAGGTGACGCTGGTGGCGATCATGCTCGCGCCTTCCGGCAAAAAGCGCCGTAGCGGCTCGGATATGAGCGTGTACAGCGTCTGGGCAAAGGGGAACAGGCCGGCGAACACCAAGGCCACCAGCGCCAGGCAACGCACCAGGCGTTTGCGCAGGTCGCGCAGGTGTTCGGTCAGGGGCATGCTCGCGGCAGGGTCCATGGCAATACTCATGAAGCATTTTCCTTGGGCAGCACGGCCGTGGCCGCATCATTGGCCGGTTCCGCGTTCAGGCTGATGCCCTGGCGGATCTCCTGTTCCAGGCGTTGCAGAGGTGCCTGGTCGAGGTTGGGCATCTCGATTTCGCGCTCCACCTGCGTGCGCAAGGCGTGCATGGCCCGGCGCGCCTGGCCCAGGCCGCGGCCGAGGGTGCGGGCTGCCACCGGCAGGCGCTCGGGGCCCAGCACCAACAGCGCGACGACGCCGATCAGCAGCAACTCGCTGAAGCCTACCTCGAACATCAGGCCTGGCGGTCCGCTTGAGATTGCTGGGCAACTTGGCCGTTCAGCGGGCACTGTTGCTGCACGTGCGCCTGGTCAGTGGCGCTGGCGTCATTGTCACCACCCATGGACTTGCGAAAACCCTGGATCGCCTCGCCCACATCGCTACCCAGCCCCTTCAGGCGCTTGGTACCAAACAGCAAGAACACGATCAGCAGTACGATCACCAGTTGCCAGATTCCAATGCCACCCATAGCGACCACTCCTGTAAGGTCATGAAAAGGAAGGGCAATCCTGCCTTGCCTAGATGACGAGCACATGACGAACGGGCACTGCCATCTACCTGAAACACCCCGCGTGTTGACTGGCGTTTTTATTCCGCGAGCGAGGCACGCACCGATGGGTGGAAGGCAACAGCAGGGTGCGGCCCTGTTGATGGTGATGGTGGTGCTGGCAATGCTGGCGGCGGGCATGGCCTGGCTGGTGGAAGATGGCCGGCGTCAGGTCGACGAAGTGCGCCTGCTGCACCAGCGAGTGCAGGTGCGGGCCATGGAACAGGCCGGCCTGGCCTATGCCGGGCAGGCCCTGCGTGACCCCGCCTGGCGGCTCAGTCCGCTGTTCTGGCAAGCCTTGCGCGGGCAGCCGCTTAACTACGATTTTGGCGCTGGCCAGGCGCAGTTGCGGGTACGCGACCAGCACACCTGCTTCAACGTCAATGCGTTGCTGGGTGCCGATGGCGAACGCGCCGAGCGCCAGTTGCGTTACTTGCTGGGCAATGACATGGCGGCCGAACGCCTGGTCGATGCCCTGGCCGACTGGCTCGATGCCGACAGTGATGCCCGCCTGCAGGGCGCCGAGAGCGCCCAGTACCTGCGTCAGCAACCGCCACGGCTGGCGGCTGACCAGCCGATGCTCGACACCAGCGAGCTGAACCTGTTGCTGGAGCCGGACGCCAGCCGCCAGGCGCGTTACCCAATGCTGTGCGCCTTGCCCCAGACCACGGGTTGGCGGCTCAACGCCAATGCGCTGGGGTTGGAGCATCTGCCCCTGCTGGAGGCGCTGTATGAAGGGCGTTACTCGCGTTCGTTGCTCAGCCGCATTGTCAGCGGCAGGCCGGCGTCGGGGTATGTGGACGCGGCTGCACTGCGTCAGGCGCTGGGGGCGGTGGATGACGAAACGTTCGAACGGTTGAGCGAAGGGCTGCTGCTCAACAGCGGGCATTTTCTGTTGCAGCTGTCGTTCGAGGAAGAGGGGCGGGTGATGCGCAGCGAGTTCCAGGTGGAGGCGCTGGGGGTGGTGCAATGGCATGCCCGTGTGCCGGCACAGCAGGTGCGGGTGCGTAGTAGAGAGCCTATAGCCTGGTAGGTTACCGCAGATCAGGCAGTGCCGATCTCACCACCATCGCTCCGCGGTAGAGGCCCGCGGCCGCCCTTCTCCTCAACTCGTCGTGCGGCTGATGGTGGTGCGATACACGCTTGGAAAGCGCTGCACAAGCTCACACCGTCTTCCAAACTTTTCCACTATTCCGAGTCATAACGATAACGACTATAAGGATAATGGGGCATTTGATCAGTTCCGGTTCGTAATTGTAATGCCATATCTCTGTACACGTTGCGCTCGAGATAGGCGTAAGTTAATGTACCGGCGGCAAAACCGACAGGTATACTTGCTGCGCCAACGGCGCTGTGACTCGCAAGATATATTCCATAACCGAGCCCACCTGATATGGCACCATTTTCGTAACGGGTCATCATAGTTCCCCAGAATTCGGCTAGATCATTTGACCTCCTGAAAATTTCCCTTGCCCCGTGCGCAATGGTCTCGATTCCATTGATCTCTAGGGTAACGTGGGGCGCGTTGGGTGGCGGGGTTTGTCCTGCCCTATACAAATTGATTCTCGGATCAAGATGTTGAACGGTGCTGTTGCCGTTACTGGTACTTAAAAGTGGTCTGACTACAGAAATGCGTGGAAGCTGACCGACCACCCAGTTCACTGCTCGACTCACTCCTCGCTGCACGCTTCGGCTGAACCACTCCCAAAACTGTCCAGTCGGGTCATTACGATTGATGGGGTCGTTCTGACAATAGCTGTATCCGTTGGTCCCACCTTTACGAAATGGAGACTGAGTGTCAGGTTGGATAAATCGCCTCAACGTGGGGCTGTAGAATCGGTGCCCATTGCCAAGTGGGTAACAGTGCAGCATCTGATCAAGTCGTTGCCCGCTATACGCGACAAGTTGTGAAGCGGGCAGCGTGTGAAGAAAACCATAGGGTGTATAGTTCTGTGGCAAGCCTTCAGGAACGATGCGCAAAGCAGTATTTGCATGGTCAGACTGTAGGATCAGGCCTGCCTGTGTGGGGGCGTCTAACTCTGCTAAAGCGATACCATTGCCCCGTAACAATTGACGTGGGCTGTCACCGACTTCACAAGCCAAATGGTCGACTTGGAAGAAGAAATTTTTCCTGTTTGACAGCCACTTGGTTGAGCGCATATGCGTGATCCGTGGAGTGGTAGGTGGCCTAATGATTTTCTACGCGCATGTTGATGTCTACTGGCAGATTTATCAGGTCGCTTGGACACGCCACTGTGTGTGCGGCTTCCGAGCGAAGTGGAAAGAGAACGTTTGCTGATTGCGGTGCAGCCCATCGCAACATAAGGCCGCTCCACGAAATACGCGATCCCTGGTAGGCGCGGGCTCACCCGCGAAGAGGCCTGCACAGCCAGCACAAGGCTGGCTGTGTTACCGCAGGTCAGGCGGTGCCGATCTCCCCACCATCAATACGCTGGATCACCACCGTCGAAGCCCGCGGCCGCACGGTAGCCCCAGCCGGCGTCGCATCGGTCGCCTTGTCGGTATACGGCCAATTGTCCGGGTGTTGAATGTTGACGAACAGCGTCTTGTTGTCCGGGGTAAAGGTAATCCCGGTCACCTCGCAACCATTTGGCCCGACAAAGAAGCGCCGCAGGTCCACCTGGTTCTGTGCGTTCACCGGCACCTGCTTGCCGCTGGCATCCACCAGGTCGGTAGGGATCACCGCCAGCAACTGGTCGTTGGTGTAGTCGGTCAAGGTGGTTTCGCCGTTGTCGGTCTCAAACCACAGCACGCCGCGGCTATCGAAGCTCATGCCGTCGGGGCTGGCGAACTGGTTCAGTTCGGTCAGGCCGGAGCGGTTGATGTCGGCGGTGCCGGCAGCGTTGGCGCCGAACACGAAGATGTCCCAGGTAAAGCTCAGTTGGTCGTCACTGTCGTGCCAGCGAATGATGTGGCCGTGTCGGTTCGGGCCGCGTGGGTTCGCTGCATCGACCTTGTCCGGGGTACGTGCACTGTTGTTGGTCAGGGTCAGGTATACGTCGCCGTTCAGCGGGTTGACCGTGGTCCATTCCGGGCGGTCCATCGGCGTTGCGCCCACGGCGTCGCCAGCACCACGGGTGTTGAGGATGATGCCCGGCAGGTCACCATACAGCGCGCCCAGGGTGCTGCCGCCGGTGGTGGCGGTGGCCACGTCCAGCAGCAGCCATACGCCGGTGCCGTCGGCATTGAAGCGGGCCACGTAGAGTTTGCCTTGGTCGAGGTACTTGGCGCCGGTGGCCAGGCGGTCGGCCGGGTTGGCATCAGCGGCGTCCCACACGGCGGTGGACACCCACTTGTACAGGTACTCGTTGTTCGAGTCGTCACCCATGTACCACACCAGCGGCTTGCCGGCGACGGGCAGGCCGGGGGCGCAGCCCTCGTGGCGGAAGCGGCCCAGCGCGGTGCGTTTGGTGGCCAGGGTGCTGCTGTTGTACGGGTCGATCTCGACAATGTAGCCGTAGGTGCTGGCTTCGTTGCGATAGTCGTCGGTGGCGCTGGCGCCTTTGACGGTAACGTCGAAGCGGGCGAATTCGTCGTCCACTTCGCTGGCGTCACCGGCAGCGCTTTCCCACTTGTACTGGCCGCTGGAAGTGCCCACGCCAATGCGGCGCTGGTCCTCGGGGCGGGTGCCCTTGTTGACAAAAATGCCCGGCCAGTTCTCTTCGCAGGTCAGGTAGGTGCCCCACGGGGTATAGCCGTTGCCGCAGTTGTTGTTGGTGCCACGGCAGTGGGTGCCAGCAGTGGAATACTTGGTCTTGACGTGGTCGGTGCCACGCAGCGGGCCGGTGATTTCCATGCGTGAAGCGGTGGTGAAGCGACGGTTCAGCGGGTCGTTGTCGACCACTTGCCAACGGCCGTTGATCTTCTGCAGGCGTACAACGCCAGCACCGTGAGCGTTGATTTCCTTGCGCACTTCTTCAACCGGGCGCTTGCCGTTGACATCGGTAGTGGGGCCGGCCGGGTGCAGGGCGGCAGTGTCGATGTACTCGAAATTGATTGCCAGCAGGCCGTCTTCCGAGCTGCCGTTGATGGGGAAGAAGTGCATGCCGTCGTGGTGCATGCCCATGGCGTTGGCCTGGTCGGTCGAGGTGTTGCTGCCGTCGGACTTCCACGGGTTGCCGTTGCTGTTCAGTGGCGTCCCCCAGGGCGCCAGCACGTAGGCGCTGTAGCCGGCGGCGACTACACAGGCGTCGGTGCGCGAGCCTGGGATGGACTGAAAGCCCAGTGCCAGTTTCGGCACTTCCGGCTCGGTGACTGGCGGTTCGGTCACCGGGGGCTCGGTGACCGGATCATCGTGATCGGAACCACCACCGTCGAAGCAGCCTGTCAGGCCGGTACCGGCGATCATGGCGATGGCGGCGCCCAGGCTGCCGCGCATGACGCTGCGGCGGCTCAGGTAGGCGTCCATGACGTTGGCCATCGGCAGGTTGCCGCTTTGGTTCCGGTCCAGGTTGTCGCCGGTATCTCGACTCATCAGGGTGTCCTTGTGTTGGCTGAGTTGGAGGAAACCGCGACTTTAAGGCGCAAGTGTGATGATTCCTTGGCAGAAATGTTAACGAGCTTTTAAAACTGCCAGTTCTTAGATTTGTGGTCTACAGATCAAATTGGAATTGCTGTCGGATTTCTGCCATCAAACTGTAATGCCAACGCCGCAACATCCGGGTCCCTGAATGGACGTGGATAAGGATGGCGGATGCGATGGCGAGCAGTGTGCACAGGCGCGAAGTGATCGGCTGGATGGGTATCGGTGCCTTGGCACCGCTGCTCGGCGCCTGCACAGCCTTCCCAGGGCAGCAGGGCGGCAATGCCCAGCTCGACTTGCTGTACGTCGCCGATACCCTCGATGCCCGCCAGCCTGGCCAGGCGGTGGTACCGGCTACCCGGTTGGGGCCGGTCAGCCATTTGGGCCGCGCGCCCTGGATGACTGGCCGCAGTGCCAGTATCGCCTACCCGCAACTGGCGCCGCTGCTGGATGCCAGCCAGGCAACGACAGCGCAACTGGGCGGTTATGCGGTGCTCGCGGCGTTGCTGGAACAACTGCGTGGCGAGGCCGGTGCGGGCAACAGCCTGACCCTGGAGAACGGCCAGGGCTGGAATGGCAGTGGCCTGGCGTACCTGACCCAGGGCGAAAGTGGTGTGCAAGGCAGCCAACTGCTGGGCATCGAAGCGCGGGTCAGCAGCGATGAGCGTGTGCTGTGGCCACAACGCAGCACGGGCCTGTATCGCCAGGCCAGCGCCATTACCCTCGGCGCCGGGCTGGCTGACGCACAACGCCAGGCACTGGGTGTGCAAGCCCTGCACGTTTTCGAGCGCGGCGGTGCCCGTATCGCAGTGGTCGGCGTGACCGACCCGTACGCCCAGGATCAGAAAGCCTCACTTAAACAGTGGTACCAGTCTCTGCTGCCGGTATTCGAACAAGCCCGGCACGAGGCTGACCTGGTGGTGGCCATGGCCGATGCAGGCACGGGCCCCGGCCTGTGGCTGGCTGAACGGGTGCCGCAAATCGACGTGCTGTTGTGCGCCCGTGGTCAGGACCTGTGGCCCGCGCCGGTCGAGGTCACCCAGGCCAGCGGTCGCCGCGTACCGGTGCTGTTTGCCGGCTGCCGGGGCAGCGGTGCCTTCCGCCTGCGCTGCCAGCGTGTGGCCGGCCAGTGGCAGTTCGACGGGCGTTTTTTCCCGGCCTTTGAACAGCAACTGGCGCCTGCCGCGCAGCTGCGTGTCGCGCAACTGCAGGCGCAACTGCACCAGCAACGGGCCGGCCACGCGGCCTGGCTCGACCAGCCGCTGGCCCGCGCGCCCCAGGCCTTGTGGCGCCGCGATACCCGTGGCGGCAGCTGGGACCGCCTGCTGCATCAAGCCTTGGCCGACGATAGCAGCATGCCCGTGTTGCTGCCGGGCCTGCGTTATGACTACCCGGTGGCAGCAGGGGCGCCCATTACCCGCGAACACCTGATCAGCCTTACCGGTGGCTACCCGGCGCCAGTGGTCGAGGCACCGGCCAGGCAGGTCGAACAAGTGCTGGAAAACGCCGCTGAACAATTGTTCGGTGACCCGCTGCTGCTGGACAACAGCCAGGACCTGCCGCGCTGGCAGGGCCAGGCCTGGAGCGTCAGCTACAGCCCACAAGGCAAGCGCATCACGGGGCTGGAGCCGGTGCAGGGCCTGTGCCGCACCTTTGGCCTGCAATTCGAAAGCCAGGCCGGCGAGCCACTGTGGCAGCGGGTCGAAGCCTGGCTGGCCCGTCAGCCTGACAACTGGCAACTGGCGCCGCTGCAACTGCCCGAAGTGCGTTACGTGCAGGGGCACCCAGGCTGGCACCCACGGCAGTTGGCCTCGTGATGCTCACCTCGCGTCTGCTCACCGGCGCTGGCCTGACCCTGGCCGGCTGGTTGTCTGCGCAGTGTGTGCTGCAGTTGAGCCGGCAGCCACACCCGGCCACGGCGTCTGCGGTGGCCGACAGCCTGCTGCCCGGGCTGATGGTCGGTCACTGGCAGGCGCCGCCCGACGACGGCGCCATCACCATTACCCGTCTGCCGCTGCAATACCTCGGCGGCCTCAAGGCCCAGCCATTGGCCGCCAGTGTGGTGGTGCTGCGCTACGGCGAGCAAGTGCGCACCCTGGCCCGCGGTCAGCGCCTGGCGCCAGGGATCGTGCTGCAGGACATCGACAGCGATGGCCTGATTTTCAACAACCAGGGGCGGCGTGAGCGCCTGCCCTGGCCGCCACGCCCCGCCGTGACCGGCTTCAAGCGGCAAGGATGAACGATGCCTGTTAGATACTGCATGGCGGCTGCGCTGAGCCTGGCCTTGTCCATGGCCTATGCCCAAGAGCCGGTGTTCGATGACAACGGTACGCCGATGTACGAAGTGAATTTCGTCGATACCGAACTCGGCGAGTTCATCGACAGCGTGTCGCGTATCACCGGCACCACCTTCATCGTCGACCCCCGGGTCAAGGGCAAGGTCACCGTGCGCACTGTCGACCTGCACGACGCCGACGCTATCTACGACATCTTCCTGGCCCAACTGCGCGCCCAGGGCTATGCCACCGTCGACCTGCCCAACGGCAGCGTGAAAATCGTGCCCGACCAGGCCGCGCGCCTGGAGCCGGTGCCGGTAGAGGCGGGCGGGCAGCAGGGCGAGGGCAGCGACAGCGTGGCCACCCGCGTATTCAGCGTGCGCAACGCCGCCAGCGAACAGGTACTGGGCATCCTCAAACCGCTGATCGACCCGCGGGTTGGGGTGATTACACCGTACCCGGCGGCGCACCAGTTGGTGGTGACTGACTGGCGCAGCAACCTCGAACGCATCGCCAGCCTGCTGCGCCAGCTCGACCGCCCTCAAGAGGCACCGGGCAGCGGCAGCACCCAGGTGATCTACCTGCGCCATGCCAATGCTGGTGAAGTGGTCAAGGTGCTGCGAGGGCTTAGCCAGGAAGGGGCGGTGCCGGCTGAAGGCGCGGGCGAGGCAGAGGGCAAGGACCGGCCGGTGATGCCAGCCTCCGGTGGCCCGGGTATCCGCCTGGAATACGAAGAAGGGACCAATGCCGTGGTCATGGTCGGCCCCGACAGCGAGCTGGCAGCGTACCGGGCCATTGTCGAGCAACTGGACATTCGCCGTGCCCAGGTGGTGGTCGAAGCGATCATCGCCGAGGTGTCCGACAGCAGCGCCCAGGAGCTGGGCGTTCAGTGGCTGTTCGCCGACGAGAAGTTCGGCGCCGGTATCGTCAACTTCGGCAGTAACGGGGTGAATATCGCCAGCATTGCCGGGGCCGCCGCGAGTGGCGACAACGAGGCCCTGGGTGACCTGTTGTCCACCACCACCGGTGCCACGGCGGGCATCGGCCATTTCGGCGGGGGCTTCAACTTCGCCATGCTGATCAACGCGCTGAAGGGCAAGAGCGGCTTCAACCTGCTGTCCACGCCCACCTTGCTGACCCTGGACAACGCCGAGGCATCGATCCTGGTTGGCCAGGAAGTGCCCTTCGTCACCGGCTCCGTGACGCAGAACAACGCCAACCCGTACCAGACCATCGAGCGCAAGGAAGTCGGGGTGAAGCTGCGCATCAAGCCGCAGATCAATGTCGACAACAGCGTGCGCCTGGACATCGTTCAGGAGGTGTCGTCGATTGCCGACACCAGCTCGGCCAGCGACGTGATCACCAACAAGCGCGAGATCAAGACCAAGGTCATGGTCGAGGACAACGGCCTGGTGATACTTGGCGGCCTGATCAGCGACGAGTTGAGTACCAGCAACCAGCGTGTGCCGCTGCTCGGCGACATTCCTTATCTTGGCCGGTTGTTCCGCTCCGATGCCACCAGGAACGCCAAGCAGAACCTGATGGTGTTCATCCGCCCGCGCATTCTGCGCGACGGCCCGAGCCTGGCGGGCCTCAGTGAAGACAAGTACCGCACCCTGCAGCAGACCACACCGCTGCAATTGCCGGACCTTGCAGAGGGCACGCGGCTGTTGCAGGTATTCCCCGCCAGCCGCGCACGCCTGGAAGGCGGTGACTGGTGATGCTGCCCTATCGCCAGGCACGGCAGAGCGGAGTGGCCATGGCCCCGGCAGAGCAGGGCTGGCAGCTATGGCTGCGGCCCGACGCCGACAATGCCCAGTTGCAGGAGTTGCTGCGTGTGCATGGCCAGCCAAGCCTGCTCGAATACCTGGAACCTGCGCTGTTCGACGAGCGCCTTGGCCAGCTGTACCAGGCCGGCGATGCCGCCACCGAAGCGCTGATCGAAGGCATTGGCGACCAGGTCGACCTGGATAGCCTGATGAGCGAGATGCCGCGCATCGAAGACCTGCTTGAAAGCGACGACGAAGCCCCGGTGATCCGCCTGATCAACGGCCTGTTCGGCCAGGCGCTGCGGCTGCGCGCCTCGGACATCCATATCGAGACCTTCGAGCAGAGCCTGGTGGTGCGTTTGCGGGTCGATGGCCACCTGCGTGAGGTGCTGCGCCCTCCACGTGCGTTGTCGGCCATGCTGGTATCACGGATCAAGGTCATGGCCCGCCTGGACATTGCTGAAAAGCGTCAGCCCCAGGACGGCCGCATCACCTTGCGCGCGGCGGGGCGCGAAGTGGACGTACGGGTCTCGACCTTGCCCGGCATCCACGGCGAGCGGGTGGTGATGCGCGTGCTCGACAAGCAGGCCAGCCTGCTGGCGCTGGATAACCTGGGCATGCCGGCAGCGGTATTGCAGGGCCTGCGCAGTTGCCTGGCGCGGCCCAACGGCATCGTGTTGTCCACCGGCCCGACCGGTTCGGGCAAGACCACGACCCTGTACGCCAGCCTGAACAGCCTCAACGATGGCAGCCGCAACATCCTCACCGTCGAGGATCCGGTGGAGTACGCCATCGCCGGCATTGGCCAAACCGCCATCAACCCGCGTGCCGGGCTGACGTTTGCCAGTGGCCTGCGCGCCATCCTGCGTCAGGACCCTGACGTGATCATGCTCGGCGAAATCCGCGATCAGGAGACTGCGCAGATCGCCGTGCAGGCCAGCCTCACCGGCCACCTGGTGCTGTCGACCTTGCACACCAACAGCGCGGTAGGCGCAGTGACCCGCCTGCGCGACATGGGCATCGAGCCCTTCCTGATCGCCTCGTGCCTACGCGGCGTCCTGGCCCAGCGCCTGGTGCGGCGTTTGTGCGGTTGTGCGGTGGCGCACCCGCTACAGGCCGCCGAGCGCGAGCTGTGGCCCGAGCTGGCGGCACTGGACAGCACTTATCACGCCGTGGGCTGCGAGCAGTGCCAGGGCAGCGGTTATATCGGGCGACTGGGGCTGTACGAATTTATCGAACTGGACGCTGGGCTCATCGGCTTGTTGTACGACGGCGCCAGTGAGCTGGCCATGCAGGATTACCTGGCTGATCGGCGCCAGAGCCTGGTGGCGATGGCCAGCGATTGCCTGGCCCGCGGCGAGACCAGCCTGGCTGAAGTGCTGCGCGTGGTGCAGGGCTAAGGCATGCCGACCTATCGCTACCAGGCCGTTGACCTCGCCGGCAAATCGCACAAGGCCAGCGTGCAGGCTGACAGTGAACGCCACGCCCGCCAGCTGTTGCGCGAGCAGGGCCTGTTCGCCCGCCAGTTGCAGCGTCATGAAGCCGGCAGCCGACAACCCCGTCACCAGCGCCTGAGCCGCGCCCAGCTGTGTGAGCTGACCCGTCAGCTGGCCACCTTGACCGGGGCCGGCATTCCCTTGGTCGATGCCCTTGCCACCCTTGAACGGCAACTGCGTCAGCCCGCCTTGCACAGTGTGCTGGTGGCCTTGCGCGGCTCGCTGGCCGAAGGCCTGGGCCTGGCCCGCAGCCTGGCCCGGCAGGGTGCACCGTTCACTGGCCTGTACTGCGCGCTGGTCGAGGCCGGCGAACGTTCCGGGCACCTGGCCCAGGTGCTGACCCGCTTGGCCGACCACCTGGAGCAGGTGCAACGCCAGCAACACAAGGCCCGCACAGCGCTGATCTACCCCGCTGTGCTGATGGGTGTGTCGCTGGCCGTGGTGATGGGCCTGATGACGTTCGTCGTGCCCAAACTCACCGAGCAATTCGCCCACGCCGGGCAAAGCCTGCCGCTGATCACCTCGCTGCTGATCGGCCTGAGCCAGGGGCTGGTGCACGCCGGGCCGTGGTTGTTAGGGGTGGCGCTGTTGCTCGGGGGGCTGGCTGGCTGGTTGTTGCGCAAACCGCACTGGTGCCTGCGTCGCGACCAGCTGCTGCTGCGCCTGCCGCGTATTGGCAACCTGCTGCAGGTGCTGGAGAGCGCGCGCCTGGCGCGCAGCCTGGCGATTCTCTGTGGCAGTGGCGTGGCCCTGCTCGAAGCCTTGCAAGTGGCCACCGAAACCATCGGCAACCGGCGTATCCGCCTGGCCATGGAGCAGGTGCGCCAACACGTGCAGGGCGGCACCAGCCTGCACCGTGCGCTGGATGCCAGCCAGCAATTCCCGCCGCTGCTGGTGAACATGGTCGGCAGCGGCGAGGCCAGCGGCACCCTGGCGGACATGCTCGAGCGCGTGGCCGACGACCAGGAGCGCGGCTTTGCCCGCCAGGTCGATACCGCCATGGCGCTGTTCGAACCCCTGATGATCCTGGTGATGGGCGCCGTGGTGCTGTTCATCGTGCTGGCGGTGCTGCTGCCGATCATGCAACTCAACCAGGGCCTGCAATTGTGACGACAAGGAGTATTGCCATGCAGCATCGACGTAACCGCCAACGCGGCTTCACCCTCATGGAGATCATGGTGGTGATCTTCATCATCGGCCTGCTGATCGCCGTGGTCGCGCCCAGCGTGCTGGGCAACCAGGACAAGGCCATGAAGCAGAAGGTGATGGCCGACCTGGCCACTCTGGAGCAGGCGCTGGACATGTACCGGCTGGACAACCTGCGCTTCCCCAGCAGCGAACAGGGCCTGGCCGCGCTGGTGAAAAAGCCGGCTCAGGAGCCAGTGCCTCGGGCCTGGCGCAGTGATGGCTACGTGCGTCGCCTGCCGGAGGACCCGTGGGGCACCCCGTACCAGTACCGCATGCCCGGCGAACATGGCCGGGTCGATGTGTACTCGCTGGGTGCCGATGGCCTGCCGGGTGGCGAAGGCCAGGATGCCGACCTGGGTAACTGGGCGCTGTAACGGTGCGTCATCAGCGCGGCTTCAGCCTGATCGAACTGTTGGTGGTACTGGCCATTGCCGGGCTGATGACCGGGCTGGCGGTGGCCGGCCTTGGCAACGGCCAGGCCAGTGTCGAGCAGGCCCTGCAACGGCTGGCGGTCGAGGTCCGCGGCCAGGCCGCGCTGGCCCGGCATGCGGGGCAACTGCGCGGGTTGCGCTGGAATGGCCAGCGCCCGGAGTTCGTCCGCCGCGAGGGCAATGCCTGGGTGGTCGAAGCGGTCCCGCTCGGCGACTGGCCCAAGGGCCTGCACCCGGACTGGCCGGCCAGCCCGCAACCGCGCGTGCTGTTCACGCCGCATGGCTGGGCGCAGGCGGGTAGTGTGCGCTGGCGCTGGGCCGATGGCAGTCAGCAATGGGCCTGGAGCCGCACCGATGGCATGTGGGTCGTGCCATGAAGCAAGCACAGCGTGGTTTCACTCTGCTGGAGGTGACCGTAGCCCTGGCAATCGCTGCCGTGCTGGCGGTGATCACCAGCCAGGTGCTGCGCCAGCGGCTGGCCGTTCAGGACAACCTGCAACAGCACCGCCTTGGCCTGCTGTGCGCGCGTGAGCTGCAAGCCCGCTTTGCCGTCGAGCAGTACTGGCCTGCCAAAAACCAGGTAGCCGGCGAGCTCGGCCAAGGTGGCCAATTGTGTCACTGGCAACTGCAACTGCGCCGCACTGGCGTGCGAGACCTGCGCCGTGGCGAACTGCAATTGTTCGCCGACCGCGATCAGCGCCTGCCACTGGGCCAGTACACCGTGTTTCTGGAGCGCCCATGAAACACCGCCAAACCGGCCTGACCCTGATCGAACTGATGGTCGCCCTGGCCCTGACAGCCGTGCTCGGCATCATGCTGGCCGCCCTGGTCAACGGCTGGCTGAAGGTGCGCGAACGCCTGCAGGACACCACTCGGCAAACCTCGGTGCTGGACTTTTGCCTGGCCCTGGAGCGGCGCTTCGACAGCCCGGTGTTGCGCCGTGTCTATGACCAGCGTCTGCCGCTGGCCAGCCGTTGGCTGGACTGGCAGCCCGCCAGCAACCAGTTGCTGTGGGTCGCCAGCACCGGCCTGCCGGCAGCCGAAGGTGGCTCGCGCCTGCAACGCCAGCGCCTGCGGTTCGAGGCCCGCGAGCAACGCCTGCTGCTGGAAAGCTCGGCGGACTTGTACGCCGCCGTCGCCCCGCACTGGGTACAGCGCGAACGACTCGACCAGGTCAGTGCCATGAACGTTCTGTACTACCAGGGCGGCCGCTGGCTGGCCTGGCCTTCTGACCAACCGGTGCACCCAGGCCGTGGTGTGCGTCTGGAACTGCTGCGTGATGGAGCCTCCTATGTCTGCACCTTCGCCCTTCCATGGGGGCGCTCATGAAATTTGAATGGCGGCGGCGTATGCCGGCCCAGGCGTGGCTGCTGGTGCGCCCGGGTACTGTCTGGCATTGGGCGCTGGTCCAGGACGGTATTTTGCAAAGCCAGGGGCAGGGCGAGCCACCGGCCAACCCGCAGGCCCATGTTGCGCTGGTCCTGCCTGCCGAGGCGTGCAGCCATTTTCGCGTGCCGGCCCCGCCCGGGCTCAAGCGCGAAGAGTGGCCTTTGCTGCTTGAGGATCGCTTGCTGCAGGCCCCGCATGAGGTGGCCTGTGCCTGCCTGGCCCGTGAACCCGGGTACCTTCGTCTGCTGGTAGTGGCGCGTCAGCAGCTGGATGACTGGCGTGGCCAATGTGCCGAATGGGGCTTGCAGACGGTGCGTTGCTGGGCGGAGCTGCAGCTGCTGCCATCACCCGAGCCAGGATGCGCCTGGCAATGGCAACGCACCCCCGGCCTGTCCCTCTACAAAGGCTTGGCCGAAGACGGACAGGAGCACTGGCTGGCATGGCTTGATGCCTTGGGTGGCGTGCCGCAGCCACCGTGGGCAGGGCTGCACAAGACGTCGCTGAACGGCAATTGGCCAACCGTATTTGCGCCGCTCGCCACATTGCCTGGCCTGTTCGAGCGCGCCCGCAAGGTGCGCTCGTTGCCGGCGGCCTCCCGCCAGCAGCAGCAGCTGCTGGCAGCTTGCCTGGTGCTGGCCACCGTTTGGGGTGGCCTGTGGGTGAGCCAGCAATGGCGTCAGGCGCAACTCTGGCGCAACCAGGTCGTTGCCGTGACCGGCGAGCAGGCCAGCCCTCGGCACGCGGCACAGGCCCTCAAGCGCCTGCGCGAGAGCGTACTGCAGCAGCAACTGCGTACACGTCAGCTAGACGACCTGCAGGCTCGCTTGCAGACCTGGCTGCGTGCCAACCCCGGCTTGCGCCTGCAAGCGGTGCGCTTCGATGGTCAGCGTTGGCACCTGCGCCTGGAGGGCGAGGGCAGTGCGCCGCCATGGCGTGATATGGCGGCTGCCGCTGGCGCCACAGTGCAGGTTCAAGAAGGCCAAGTGATCTTCGACCTGGGAGCAGCCTCATGAACCGGGACTGGCTACAGCGTCATCGCTTCACGTTCGCCTGGGGACTGATCGCCCTGCTGCTGGCCTTCCTGGCCCTGCGCGAAGGCGTTGCGCAATGGCGCGTGCTTGGCCAGTGGCGTGTGCTGGCCGAACAGGCGGCCAGCCTGCAAGGCGGGCCCGGTTTGAACCTGGAGCGGCTACGTCAGTCGGCCCAGGCCCGTGGGGTTGAACTGACCGAAGTCGATACGCAAGGCAAGGCCTGGCAACTGCGCGGGCAGGTGGCCGATGAGCGCATGCTGCAAGGCTGGGTGCAGAGCCTGCGTGCAGAAGGCGCACTACCGTTGCAATGGGGACTGGAGCAGCAGGGCAAGGGTTTGCGATTTGATCTGGTGGTGCAGCCATGAGCCGCAGTGCAGCAATGGCCTGGGTGTTACTGGTATTCGTGCTCACGCTGTTTATCGAGCTTCCGGCCAATTGGGTGGTGCGTGCGTTCGGCCTGCCGGTACGCGATGTCGGTGGAAACCTCTGGCAAGGGCAGGCACAACAATGGGGGCCGGTCGGGCCTTTGCGCTGGACGCTGCAGCCCTGGCGCTTGCAGGCGAATGCGCAAGTGGGGTTCCAGGGGCAGGCCTGGCAGTTGCGTGCAGAAGGCTGGCCCTGGCGTTGGCGGCTGGAGGCATCAGCCAAGGGGCCTTTGGCGACGGTCTCGACGGATTACCGCCTGGCCGGCCAGTGGCAGGGTGTGTTGAGGATGCAGGGGGCAGGGCGGCAATGCCAGGCCAGTGAAGGCCGCGTGATCGTAACCGACCTTGCCCTGAGCGACCCTTGGTCCCTAGGCCTTGGGCACGGCTGGCTGGAAATGGATTGCCGCAGTGGCTGGCACCTGCGCGGGCAGTTGGCGCAGCAAGGGCAACATCAACTGGCCGTGGATGCCGACCTGGCAGGACGCCAGGCGCAGGTGGTGTTCCAGCTGCAGCCTGAAGCGCAGTTGACGCCATTGTTGCGTGGGGCCCAATGGCTTGGGCCGCAGGCCTTGGCGGGGCAGCGAGACCTTCGTTGGTAAGCAACAACGCGGCGCGGCCTCCTGTAGGTACGCTGCGAGCGGTCGAGCTTTTCTGAGGTGCTCGGGGCTGAAGCGCTTGGTCGTATCGATGGTGCATACCCGCGAAGCAGGCGGCGCGTTGCGTGGCACCGGCTGCGCCGGTGTTCGCGGGTGAACCCGCTCCTACAACGGCCTGTGCCCAACCGCCGATTTGTGCCCAACCGCCGATTTGTGTCCAACCCCCGATTTGTGCCCAACCGCCGAGTTGTGTCCATCCCCGATCAGTGTAGGAGCGGGCTTGCCCGCGAAGACGGCAGATCAGGCAATCACGATCACTCGTCGTCGGCAGTCCCGTTGGCCCGCCAGTAGGCTGCAGCCTTTAGCGCGTCTTCCTTTACCCCTTTCTCCAGCAACAACGCCTTGGCCTGGCGAGTCAGGGCTTTTTCCAGCGCTACCCAGGCATACAGCCGGCCTTGCGGCAAGCTCAGGTTCCGCACCAGCTCCAACAAGTCTTCCCCTTGGCGACGTACCCAGATCACTTCCACCTGCGCCTTGCTTGGCAGCGGCTGGCGCTCGTGCTCGTCTTCGATCTGGATGACTGCCAGCACCTGGCGGCCCGCCGGCAACTCCTCCAGCCGACGGCCAATGGCCGGGATGGCAGTTTCATCACCGATCAGCAGGTAGCTGTCGAAAATATCCGGCACCACCAGCGAGGCCCGTGGCCCTGCGATGTCCAGGGTTTGCCCGGGCGCGGCTTGCGCGGCCCAGGTAGAGGCAGGGCCGTCGCCGTGCAGCACGAAGTCGATGTCCAGCTCATGTGCCACCAGGTCGATGCGCCGTGGTGTGTACTCGCGCATGGTGGGCCGCGCGCCACCGTCCTTGCCCAGGTTGCGGGCCTCGATGGCCTGTTGTTGCTCCGGCGTTTCGGCGAACAGCAGCTTGATATGGTCGTCGCTGCCCACGCTGGTAAAGCCTTGCAGCTCGGCACCCCCCAGGGTGATGCGGCGCATGCGCGGGGTCAGCTCGGTGACCCGCAGCACCTGCAGACGGCGCTGGCGGATCTCGTGGTTTACGCGGTGAATGGTGTCACTCATGGGGCGTCTCCCTGAACGGTTCGGTGGGCCCGGAGGCGATGGCCTTGGCGGTATGGTTGAGCAGGTCACGGACCCGTTCGATTTCTTCCACTGTCCAGCGACCGCTGTGCATGTGCAGTGCATGGCGCAGGTTGCCGACCGCTTCATGAATCTCTGGCGGGCGGTCGTGGCCGCGCAGGGCGCGTTTGCTGACCTCGATGCGCATGCGCACGCCATCCAGGGCTACTGCCTGATCCGCCAAGGCGCTGCGGCCGGCATCGGTGATGGCGTAGAGGCGTTTGCTGCCTTGTACCTGGCCGCTGATCAGTTCGGCCTCTTCGAGGAAGTTCAGCGTGGGGTAGATCACCCCAGGGCTTGGGCTGTAGCTGCCGTCGAACAGATTTTCGATCTGGCGGATCAGGTCGTAACCGTGGCCGGGCTGCTCGGCCAGCAAGTCCAGCATCAGCAGCTTGAGGTCACCCGGGGCGAAGACACGCGGGCCGCGCTCGCCACGGGCGGGGCGCCGCTCGAAGGGATCATGAGGGGGATGTTCGCGCATAAGGATAGGGCTCCGTCGTTTGCGATATATCTTAAGATATTACTCAAGATATATCTAAAGACAAGCCTTTAAATGCTGATGATTATCATCTACTGCGTCGATGTGTTCCCTGCCGGTGGCGGTGTGTGCAGGGCAACCTGTGGCGGCTTGCATTCATTCGGATTGCCCGGCTGCAGGTATGGCATGAGGATCGGTGCCATGCCCTTGAGCACCTGCACTGGCAGCGCCGAAGTAAATTTGAACGCTTCTGCCGTGCGACCCGGCACGAAGGCGGTCAGCGTGCCGAAATGGTTGTCGCCGAGGAAGAACACGAAGGTGGCGGTGCGGTTCAGCGAGCGCGAGCCGATCAGCCGGCCGCCGGCGCCAAAGCTCTCGATTCGGTTGTCGCCGGTACCGGTCTTGCCGCCCATCACCAGTGGGGTGCCGTCCTGCAGCTTGAAGCTGCCGGAAATACGCCGCGCGGTACCTGCATCGACCACTTGCGACATGGCGCCTTTGAGTGCACGCGCCACTTCGACTGGCAGAATTCGCACGCCCCGGTCCGGGTCTGTGATCAACTTGGTCTCGTAGGGTGTGTTGGCTGCGAAGTGCAGGGTGTCGATGCGCAGGGTCGGCAGGCGAACACCGTCGTTCTGGATGATCCCGACCAGTTCGGAGAGGGCAGCAGGGCGGTCGCCGGAGCTGCCGATGGCGGTGGCCAATGAGGGCACCAGGTGGTCGAATGGATAGCCCACGCGTTTCCAGCGTTGGTGGATGTCGAGGAAGGCTTCGATTTCGACCATGGTGCGGATGCGGCTGTCACGGGCGCCCTGGTAGCGGCTCTTGAACAGCCAGCCGTATACCTCCTGGCGTTCGAAACGGCTGGCGTTGATCATCTCGGTCAGTGTCGAGCTTGGGTTCTTCAGCAGGTAGCCAAGCAGCCACAGGTCCAGCGGGTGGACCTTGGCGATGTAACCCTGATCAGGCAGGTCGTACTTGCCGGGGCCGTAAGCTGCGTACATCTCTGACAGACGGCCATCGGTCAGTTTGCCCAACACGGCCTTGTCGCCCTTGAGGTGGGCACGCACGAAGGCGTTGAAGGTTTCCTGGCCTGCCTCGGGGAACAGGTAGCGGTGTACCGCCGCCAACCGCTGCGGGGTCACGCGCATGCTGTCGAGGAAGGTGTCCAGGCGTTGTTGCGAGGTTTTACGCTGGTACTTCTTCCAGAAGCGCATCAGGTAGTTGGTGCCTTCCTTGTCGGCAAAGCGCGCAAGGTATTCCTGGCGGCGCGGGTCGGCATCGTCCTTGAGCAGTGGCACGCGGTTGTACGGCTGCTGGTAAGTCACGTAGCGCACCAGGTCGCGCATCAGGCGGATGAACGGCAGGTTGATCGACTCGCGCAGTGCATCCTTGAGTGTCGGGTTGCGGTTGTTGTCTTCCTTGCGGAAGTTGTTGAATACATGCATCCCGCCACCGGTGAAAAACGCTTCGCCGGTGTTGGCCGAGTACTTGCGCTCGAGCGCGGCGTCGAGCATGGCGTCAAGGCTCTGGTTCTTGCTGTTCAGCGCCAGCCATTCCAGCGACCATTGCGTGATGCGGTCGAGTTCGGCCACTTCGACCTTCTTCAGCTCGGCGGCAGGTTTGCCGGCGTACTTGTCGTGCAGCTCGGCGATAATTTCAAGGTAGGTGGTCAGTACCCGCAGCTTGGCGGTTGAGCCCAGCTCCAGCTTGCTGCCTTCGTTGATGTCGAAGGGCTGGTTGGTGCTGTCGGTCTGCACCCGGACCCGCGAGCCATCGGCGGTGCGTTCGAACAAGGTGAAGCTGTAGCTCACTTGGTCGGTGGTCTTGGCAGTGAGCAGCCGCTCGCCGATCAGGCCGATCTGTGCGGCAAACTCCGGGTCGGCAAGGTTTTTCAGGTACTGGCTGATCTGCAACTGCAGGTCGGCCTGCAAGGTACTGGTGGCTGACAGGTCGAGGCGGTCGAGGTCGTACAGCGGGCGATTGAGCATGGCCGACAGGCGGTTGCGTGCCAGGCTGATGCCCTTGTTGGTAATGATCGGTACGATGGTCGGCTGCGCGACCCAGTCGCGGTACACCGCCTTGCTGGCCAGCGCGGCATCGGCCAGTGGCTGATCGATGACCTTGTTGGCGGCGAGCACGCGGATGTGCGCGTCGGTCAGTTCGGCCAGCTCGACCCGGCCCTTGGACAAGTAATGCGAGGGGCGGCGTTGGGCAATCATCAGCGACAGCACCTGGCGCAGGGCCAGGCCGCGTGCGGCCATGCTCTCGGGGTCGGTGGCGGTGGCGTTCAGGGCCTGGTTGACCTGGTCGAAGTCGGCGCCGTACCACACCCGCAGGCCCTCGGCCATGCCATGTACCTCACCATGCCCAGGCACAGCCGACAGCGGTACGCTGTTGAGGTAGTCACGCACGATGCGCTGGCGTGCCTCGGTGGTGTCGGGGCCGCCCTGGTAGGCACGCACGCTGGCAGAAATCATCTGCCGGATTTTCTCTGCGCCCGACACCGTCAGGCCGTCGGGTGAGTGGCGATATTTCTCCAGCTGCGTGGCCAGGGTGCTGCCGCCGGCAGACTGGCCGGGCAGGGCCAGGTACTTGGCGACCTGGCTGTAGGCGGCCTTGGCAAAGCGCGGCCAGTCCACTGCCGGGTTGTTACGTGGGTCCTGGGTATCCAGCAGGTCGCGGTTTTCGATGAACAGCAAGCTGTTGACCATCACGGGAGGGATCGCTGCAAAGTCCGGGTACAGGTGCTGGGGGTAGTTGTACTGGTACAGCGTGTCGCCGCGGCAGTCGGTGATCGACAGGCCGGCCTGGATTTTCTCGATATAGGGCGCGAACAGCCCATGATCGACGTAGTTCATCAATGCGGGTGAGAACTTCACCTGTTCACTGATGAGGTAGTCGCGCTTGAGCAGGCGTGGCAGGAATTCACCCAGGGCGCTGTAGCCCAGGCGTTTGTCGAACGGCCCATCACCGGGGTAGATGATGGCATCGCTGGGACCGGGTTGCAGTGAATAGGTCAGTGTACCGGCCAGTTTGCTGAACTCGCGCGATTGCAGTTCGGAGGTACGGAATTCGTCATACGCGGCAACACCTATGGCTACCAGTGCCACCAGAAGGATGAGGATGATCAGCCGCCACCATAGCCGACGCTGACGGGGGGACTTGGGTTGTGGCGTCTCGGCCGGAGGTATCTCGGGTGCTTCCGTTCTGCTTGGTTCCGATTGCCACAGTGCGCCCATAGTCTTCTATCCGGCCAAGTATTTTCGTCTTGCTTGTCTGAAGCTTAGACGTTGAGTGGATAGGGTGAAAAATTTGTAAGAAGAAGGAAAGTGGTGAGGGGCTATGCGGCTTTGGTGTGGGTTCCTTCAACGGCCGATGTTGCTATGGTGCCCCGGCGATTTTTGGGGCGGGTAGCGGCCCCAGAGTTCTAGCCAAATTTCTGCATATATACAGTGAAAACTCCTACAACGGTCTTCCTATACTGCTCGCCCCCTTCGCCTTGCCGGGCGCTCTACTCCGGCACACGGGCCGGTCCACAAGGCCAGCCTGGCAAGCCAATGCCACGCCTATCGGCTTGGTCGCGGCGGCACGAAGGTCAAATCCAATAACAAAATGAGGTTGTATTGCTATGCCAGTCGGCAACCACTCTGCCCACGGCCAGGCCACAGAAGGCGGCCCGCTCAAGCGTGAACTGGGCGAACGGCACATCCGCCTGATGGCGCTGGGCGCCTGTATCGGTGTCGGTCTTTTCCTCGGTTCGGCCAAGGCGATCGAAATGGCCGGTCCGGCCATCATGTTGTCCTACATCATCGGCGGCCTGGCCATCCTGGTGATCATGCGCGCCCTTGGTGAAATGGCCGTGCACAACCCCGTCGCCGGCTCGTTCAGCCGTTATGCCCAGGATTACCTCGGCCCATTGGCAGGCTTCCTGACCGGCTGGAACTACTGGTTCCTGTGGCTGGTGACCTGTGTTGCCGAAATCACGGCAGTGGCCATCTACATGGGCATCTGGTTCCCCGACGTTCCGCGCTGGATCTGGGCCCTGGCGGCGCTGGGCAGCATGGGCGCGGTCAACCTGGTGGCGGTGAAGGCTTTTGGTGAGTTCGAGTTCTGGTTCGCGCTGATCAAGATCGTCACCATCATCGCCATGGTGCTTGGCGGCATCGGCATCATTGCCTTCGGCTTTGGCAATGACGGTGTGGCAGTGGGGATCTCCAACCTGTGGAGCAACGGCGGCTTCATGCCCAATGGCGTGACCGGCGTGCTGATGTCGCTGCAGATGGTGATGTTCGCCTATCTGGGTGTGGAAATGATCGGCCTCACCGCCGGTGAAGCACGCAACCCGCAAAAGACCATTCCCCAGGCCATCGGCTCGGTGTTCTGGCGCATCCTGCTGTTCTACGTCGGCGCGTTGTTCGTGATCCTGTCGATTTACCCGTGGAACGAAATCGGCAGCCAGGGCAGCCCGTTCGTCATGACCTTCGAGCGCCTCGGCATCAAGACCGCTGCCGGCATCATCAATTTCGTGGTCATCACGGCGGCGCTTTCGTCGTGCAACGGCGGCATCTTCAGCACCGGGCGCATGCTCTATAGCCTGGCGCAGAACGGCCAGGCGCCGGCGGCCTTTGCCCGCACCTCGAAGAACGGCGTGCCACGCAATGCGCTGCTGCTGTCGATCGGCGCGTTGCTGCTGGGCGTGCTGGCCAACTACCTGGTGCCAGAAAAGGTCTTCGTCTGGGTGACCTCGATCGCCACCTTCGGTGCGATCTGGACCTGGGTGATGATCTTGCTGGCGCAGCTGAAGTTCCGTGCCGGTCTTACCACGGCCGAGCGCAAGGCACTGAAGTACCGCATGTGGCTGTGGCCGCTGAGCTCGTATCTGGCACTGGCCTTCCTGGTGCTGGTGGTCGGGCTGATGGCGTACTTCGAGGACACGCGTGTGGCCCTGTACATCGGCCCGGCGTTCCTAGTGTTGCTGACAGTGCTGTATTACACGTTCCGCCTGGCGCCGAAAGACGCACAAGGTGTGACGAGTACCGCCTCCTGACCTGACGTGGGGCCGCTTTGCGGCCCCAGCGTTCTCTCAGGCCGCCACTTCGCTGTGCGGCTCGAAACTGTCCGCCCGGGCCAGTTGCCACATCCGCGAATAGAACTGCCCGTTCACCTCGCCGGTCAGCAGCTCACCTGGCTTCAAAAACACATGCATCTGCGAGAACAGCTTGATCTCGGTGGCTGAAATGCGCCGCACCAGGTGCTTGGCCTCCAGTTGTGCCGGATGCTCCAGGCCGGCCGCCGCCAGCATTTCTGCCAAGGCACGCAACGTGTTGTGATGGAAGTTCAGCACCCGCTGGGCTTTGTCGGGCACCACCAGCGCACGCTGGCGTAGCGGATCTTGCGTGGCCACACCGGTCGGGCACTTGTTGGTGTGGCAGCTTTGCGACTGGATGCAGCCGATGGCGAACATGAAGCCCCGTGCCGAGTTGGCCCAGTCGGCGCCAATGGCCAGCACGCTGGCGATGTCGAAGGCGCTGACAATCTTGCCGCTGGCGCCCAGCTTGATCTTGTCGCGCAGGTTCAGGCCGACCAGGGTGTTGTGCACGAACAGCAGGCCTTCACGCAGTGGCACGCCGATATGGTCGGTGAACTCCACGGGCGCTGCGCCGGTGCCGCCTTCCTTGCCATCGACGACGATGAAGTCGGGCAGGATGCCGGTTTCCAGCATGGCCTTGGCGATGCCCATGAATTCCCACGGGTGGCCCAGGCAGAACTTGAACCCCACTGGCTTGCCACCGGACAGTTCACGCAACTGGGCGATGAACTGCATCATTTCGATCGGTGTCGAGAAGGCGCTGTGGCGCGACGGTGAGATGCAATCCTCGCCCATCAGCACGCCACGGGTTTCGGCAATTTCCTGGGTGACCTTGTGTTTGGGCAGTATGCCGCCATGGCCAGGCTTGGCACCCTGGCTCATCTTGATCTCGATCATGCGCACCTGAGGGCTGCGCGCCTGGGCCGCAAAACGTTCGGGATCGAAGCGCCCATCTGGCGTGCGGCACCCGAAGTAGCCGCTGCCCAGTTCCCACACCAGGTCACCACCGTGCTCGCGATGGTAGGGGCTGATGCTGCCCTCGCCGGTGTCATGGTGGAAATTGCCCAGTTTGGCGCCCTGGTTGAGCGCACGGATGGCATTGGCGCTGAGTGAGCCGAAACTCATGGCCGAAATGTTGAAGATCGACGCGGAGTACGGCTGGCTGCACTGCGGCCCACCGACGATGACGCGGAAGCTGGCTGGGTCGGCCAGCGGTGCCGGGCGCATGGAGTGGCCGATGAACTCGAAACCGGATTCATATACGTCGATCAGGGTGCCGAAAGGTTTGTCCGAGGCTTCGTTCTTCGCCCGGGCATACACCAGCGAACGCTGGGCGCGAGAGAAGGGCAGGGCATCGCTGTCGGACTCCAGCAAGTATTGGCGGATTTCCGGGCGAATGGCCTCGACCAGATAGCGGATGTTGCCAAGAACCGGGTAGTTACGGCGGACGGCGTGGCGCTGCTGCAGCAGGTCGAACAGGCCGATCAGGCTGAGAATGCCTGTGGTCAGGGTGAACGGCCACAACCATTCGTGGTGGCTGAAGGGGAGGCTCGCCAGGGTGAACAGCACACAGGCGGCGAAGAAGGCATAACGACTGAGAAGTGACAGGCTCATACAGGGTCCTTGCGATGGCGCGGTCAGGCTCAGGGCCTGGGGGCAAACCCCGACCATAGCCAAGTTGCCGGGCACTGCAAAATAAAATTGGGGTAGCGAAAATCATTCTCGACCCGAGCCAAATTGCCTGGTCGCAACGCAGATCGGTGGTGGACACACATTGATGATTGGGCGCAGGCCGTCGTAGGCGCGGGTTTACCCGCGAAGGGGCCGGGCCTGCTGGCCAATTTCCACCCGCCGGCCAGCGTTGCCGCCGCTACCGTATTCGCGGGTAAACCCGCTCTTACAGGGTGTCGCGCAGCAGTTTTTGCCGCCAGCTTTCCTGCTCCTGTGCGGACGCCTCGACCAGATACGCGTAACGCCCGGCCATCCGCACCGCCACCGGTATCCCGTCGCGATACAGAAGCCGGTTGCCAATCACTGCCGGCACTTTCGCCCCGGGCAGCAACGAGCCGATCAGGTTCAGCGGGTCACCGGCGCTCACCACCTGCAGCGTTCCGTCCGGTTCACGTCGTCTCACTTGCCGCAGCAATACTACCGCCTCAGGCAAGGCGAACTGTTCACCGGCCAGCCCGGCAATGAAGCGCCCGCCCCGGATCTCGCCACGCGCTTCCAATCGGTGATAGCAGCGCAGCAGCTCACGCCAGGGCGGCAGTACATCACTCTCGCGCGCCAACAGCCGCCAACAGATCACGCCATAGCGGCGCAGCAGCGTGCGGGCAATGTGCTCCAGGCGCTGGTCGTGATCCGGTGGCGCATCGCTGCGGCGCAGCAGGGCCCAACGTCCGGCATGCGCCATGCTGCTGGAAAGCGGCGGGTGGCCTCGGCGGCTGTTACGTGAGCTGCGCTTGGTTGCAGGCGTGATCAGGCTGCGCAAGCCAGTGAAACTGTCCGCCCCGGCCAGGCCCGAGCCCACCAGCTCCTGCAGTGCAGTTTCCAGTTCACTGGGCAGCAGGTGTGCCTCATGTGCCAGTTCATCGAAGAACAGCGCACCCTGGGTTTTCAGCGCTTCGTGCACACGTTGCGCACGTAGGCCAAGGGCGTCGACAGCAGGTGCGGGCGCCAGGCTGCGCCACGTGTTCAACTGGTCCCGCGGCAGCAACACCAGTGGGGTACTGGTCAACGTGCTGCTCGCCACTGTTGCCGCCAGCCGGCTCCAGGCAAACTGGCCGCTTCGGCAGGCTTCGTCGAGCCAGTGCGGACTGTAGTCTTTGATACGCGCCGGCAGCAGCTCCGCCTCCCAGGCCGCTGCGGCGCTGGGGAACCCTTGTAACTGGCCCAGCACTTCGGCCACCGCCTGCGGACCACGCAGGCGCTCGTCAGGCGCCAGGTGCTGCCAATCGAACAGAAAGCGCATGAAGTCTTGCAGGCTGACCGGTTCGATCTCGCGGCGCAGGCGTTTGACCGTGTAGCGGTGGATGCGCGCCAGCAAGTGGCGTTCGCACCATTGCAGGTCAGTGGCACCTGGGCTGAAATGCCCGCGCAGCACATAGCCTTCGGCTTCCAGGCGGGCCAGCGCCTGTTCGATATCGGTTACCGGTTTGCCCAATGGCGCAGCGATTTGCGCCAGGGTCTGTGGGCCATGGCCGCTCAGGCGGGCGCGCAGCAGTTCGCTCAGTGCGTGGTCGGGCTCGATGGGCTGGTCGAAGCCAGCGAGCCGTTCGAGCGCTGGCTCCCTGTGCGCTGTGGGGTACAGTGCCAGCAGCAGGTTCAGGCGTTCGCGGGCCAACCAGAGCTTGTCATCGGGCAGGCGCAAGGCACGCCCGGCCTTGGCCAGCTGCCTTAGCAGCACATCCCAGCAGGGGTTGGCATCTACCTCGACCTGACCGATGGCACCCAGGCTCATCAATGCTTCGTGCATTTCGTCGGGATTGGCCGGCTGTGGCCAGGCCTCGGCCGCTACGGCAGCAATGGCATCAGCGTCCAGCGCGCCCAGGTCGTCGCTACTGTGCACGTCGTTCCAGCGCCGGTTGAGTACCGCCTGGGTACGTCGTTCTTCCAGTGGCGCATCGTCCAGAAAGGCATAAGGCCGGGCATTGAGAATCGCTGAAGCCAGCGGCGAGGGGGCGGGCAAATCCCTGCACAGCAAGCGCACTGCACCGCTTTCCATGCGCCGCAGCAGGGCTAGCCAGCCTTCGCTGTCCATTGCCTCGTGCAGGCAATCGTCAAGGGTTTGCTCGACCAGCGGATGGTCGGGAATCTGCCGCTCGCCGACGATGTTCTCCAGGCAGGCGATCTGGTCGGGGAATACGGCGGCAACCAGGTCCTCACTCTTCATGCGCTGGATTTGTGGCGCCACCTTGCGTCCGCCCACAAAGCGCGGCAGTGCCATGGCCACGCCTGCATTCCAGCGCCAGCGCACGCCAAAAAGCGGTGCATCGAGCAGGGCCTGGATGAGAATCGGCTCGGCGCTGCGGCTGTTCAGGTAACGCCACACTTCGTCCAGCTCGAAACTGTGGCTGGTCGACAGAGACAGCACGATGGCGTCCTCGCTGGCGGCAGCCTGCAGTTCGAAGTTGAAGGTGCGGCAGAAGCGCTTGCGCAGGGCCAGGCCCCAGGCGCGGTTGATGCGGCTACCGTAGGGTGAATGAATGATCAGTTGGGTCCCGCCGGACTCATCGAAAAAACGTTCCATCACCAGCGTATCCTGCGAGGGCAGGGCGCCAAGCACTTCACGGGTGCGGGCCAGGTAGTCGAGCAACTGGCCCGCACAAGCTTCGTCCAGTTCGAAGGTCGCCTGCAACCAGGCCAGTACCTCCACCGTGTCGCCGCCTGCCTGCGCCAGTTGCTGGTCGATTCGCGCCTGCAGCCGGGCCACGGCGGCAGACAGCTCGTCACTGCGCCCCGGCGCTTCACCCAGCCAGAACGGAATGGTCGGTGGCAGGCCATGAGCATCCTCTACCCGCACCCGGCCCGGCTCGACGCGCAGAATGCGATAGGAGGCGTTGCCCAGCTGGAAAATATCGCCGGCAATGCTTTCCACGGCAAAGTCTTCATTGACGCTGCCGATGTTCAGCGCCTGCGGTTCCAGCAACACGGCGTAGTCGGCGTTGTCGGGGATGGTGCCGCCGCTGGTCAGCGCGGTCAGTTGGCTGCCACGTCGGCCACGCAGCGTGCCGCTCACTGCGTCACGGTGCAAGTAGGCACTGCGCACACCCTGGCGGCCGTTGTAGCCCTCGGCGAGCATGCGCAGCAGGGCCTGGTAATGGTGCTGGTCAAGCTCGGCGTAAGGTGTGGCCTGGCGCAGGCAATCCAGCAGATCCTGTTCGTGCCAGGCCTGGTTGCTGGCTTCTGCGACGATCTGCTGGGCCAGCACATCCAGCGGTGCCCGGGGGATGTGCAGTGCGTCCAGTTCGCCCTGTCGAACGCAGTCAAGCAAGGCAACGCATTCGATCAGGTCATCGCGTGAGGTGGGGAACAGGCGCCCCTTCGGCACACCATCGACCTGGTGTCCAGCGCGGCCAACCCGTTGCAGGAAGCCGGCAATCGAGCCCGGCGACGCGACCTGGCAGACCAGGTCGATATCGCCGATATCAATGCCAAGCTCCAGCGATGCGGTCGCGACCAGCACCTGGAGCTGGCCGCTCTTGAGCCGCTGCTCCGCATCCAGGCGCAGCGCTTTGGACAGGCTGCCATGGTGTGCGGCAACCGCCTCCTTGCCCAGCCGGTCGCTGAGGTGGCGGGTGATACGTTCGGCCAGGCGCCGGGTATTGACGAATACCAGCGTGGTGCGGTGTTCACGGGCAAGGGTGGCCAAGCGGTCATACACCAGGCCCCAGACATCAGTGGCCATCACCGCCCCCAACGGTACCGGCGGCACTTCGATGGCCAGGTCACGCTTGCGGGCATGGCCGATATCGACAATGGCGCAGGGGCGCCCGCAACCCACCAGAAACTGTGCCACCCGTTCGACCGGGCGTTGGGTAGCGGACAGGCCGATCCGCCGCAGTGGCTTTTTGCACAAGGCTTGCAGGCGCTCCAAGGTCAGGGCCAGATGGGCGCCACGCTTGTTACCGGCCAAGGCATGGATTTCGTCGACGATTACCGTGTGCACATAGGCCAGGCCTTCACGGCCAGACGCCGAGCCCATCAGCACGTAAAGCGATTCGGGGGTCGTCACCAGAATGTGCGGGGCCAGCTTGCGCATGGCGGCGCGTTCCTTCTGCGGCGTATCGCCGGTGCGTACCGCCGTGGTGATGCGTGGGGCGTTCAGGCCTTGCTCTGCAATGGCTTGGCTGATGCCTTCGAGCGGGGCCTGCAGGTTCAGACGAATGTCATTGGACAGGGCCTTCAGAGGTGAAACGTAGATCACCAGTGTCTGTGCGGGCAGTTCGCCCTGGTGCTTCATGCCTTCACGCAGCAGCTCATCTAGCACGGCCAGAAAAGCGCTCAGGGTCTTGCCTGAGCCGGTCGGCGCGGCCAGCAGCATGGATTGCCCGGCGTGGATCAACGGCCAGGCCTGTGCCTGGGCATCGGTGACCGTGGCGAAGCGGCGGCGGAACCAGGTGCTGACGGCAGGGTGGAACAGCTCGAGCACCGGGTGGTGTTTGGCGGGCAGGTTCATGTGTTGTTTATGGAGGGTGTGCAACAGGTTGGCAAGGGGCCGCTCGTCTGCCAGGCCGACACAGGAATGACCGGCCTTGTCAGGCCAATGACCCCATGGGATCCTCGCGGGTCATTTTATTCAGCGAGCCCACTTCATGCCCAACATCATCCGCATCGCCGCCGCCCTGCTGATCGACCCTCAGGGCCGCACGCTGCTGGTGCGCAAGCGTGGCACCGAGGCTTTCATGCAGCCAGGCGGCAAGATCGATGCCGGTGAAACGCCGGTACAGGCGCTGGTGCGCGAGTTGCAGGAGGAACTGGGCCTGCGCATCGACCCGGCTCAGGCCATGCACCTGGGCCAGTTCAGTGCCCCCGCCGCCAACGAACCAGGCTTCGAAGTGCAAGCTGAACTGTTCCGTGTCGACAGCGCCGCTGCCGTGGTGCCGGCCGCAGAGATCGAGGAGGTGGTCTGGCTGGCTGCAGATCAGGCGCCCGTCATGCCACTGGCTCCCCTGACCCGCGACTTGATCCTGCCGCTGTATCGCCAGGCGCTCAACGCACCGCGCTGACGCCGTCGAGGGTAGCGAACGAGGTGTCCTTGGCCGTCAGCAAAAAGTCGCGCATGTACGGGGCATCGAGCATGTCGGTGCGTACGGCGGCATAAAGCGTGGCAAACAGGCCTTTCTCGCCCAGGCGTTTGCCCTTCACATAGCCGCGCGAGCTGTACTCGTGCAGCGCCCAATGCGGCATGCCGCATACGCCACGGCCGCTGGCCACCAGCTGCATCATCATCACCGTCAGCTCCGAGGTACGCACGGCGGCTGGCTCGATATCGGCCGGCTCCAGGAAGCGCGTGAAGATGTCCAGGCGATCGCGCTCCACCGGGTAGGTGATCAGCGTCTGGTCGAGCAAGTCTTGCGGCACGATGTAAGGCTTGCTGGCCAGCGGGTGCTGGTTGGCCACTGCCAGCATCGCCTCGTAGGTGAACAGCGGCACATAAGTGATGCCTGCCAGGTCCACCGGGTCGGAGGTCACCACCAGGTCAAGGTCGCCGCGGGCCAGGGCCGGTAGCGGGGCGAAGGCAAAGCCCGAGGCCAGGTCCAGTTCCACTTCCGGCCAGGCATCACGGAACTGGTCGATGGTCGGCATCAGCCACTGGAAGCAGCTGTGGCATTCGATAGCCATGTGCAGGCGTCCGGCAGTGCCTCCGGCCAGGCGTGCGATGTCACGTTCGGCACTGCGCAGCAACGGCAGGGTGGCATCAGCCAGTTGCAGCAGACGCAGCCCGGCGCTGGTGAAGCGGATTGGCTTGGTCTTGCGCACGAAAATCGGGAGGCCCAGGCGCTCTTCCAGCTCCTTGAACTGGTGCGACAACGCCGACTGGGTCAGGTGCAGGCGTTCGGCGGCCTCCACCAGGCTGTCGGCTTCGCGCAGGGCATGAAGGGTTTTCAGGTGACGGATCTCCAGCACAGATGACTCCGGGGTGTGGAATTGAAGAAACAGGGAATGAATTGAGTTTCTCTCATGATGCGGCATCTGTCGACTGGGCGATCGTCGCACCGCCTGGCGGGAGTCATGAAACTGTCACCGAACTGTGGCAGCGCGCCCGAACAGAATTCATCAGACTCGCGCTCTACTGGGGATCTGCATTCTGGTGTTTCTTTCATGCGGGCTTTTTGGCTTTTTCTTTTCTTCCTGTTCAGCGTTCCGGCGAGTTTCGCCGAACAGCGCTGTGACGCCCAGGTGCCGGTGCAGCGTGCCGAACTCGGTGCCGTCAGCCTGGTGTACCAGAGCGTCGGTGCGCCACGCGACCCGGCCTTGCTGCTGGTCATGGGCTTGGGCGGGCAGCTGATTCATTGGCCAGATGATGTGGTCGAGGCATTGTGCCGCCAAGGTTTTCGGGTGATCCGCTATGACAACCGCGATGTCGGCCTGTCACGCTGGAACCAGGTACCACCGCACGCCAACCTGACGCTCGAACTGTTGCGTTACAAGTTGGGCCTGCCCGTGTCGGCGCCCTATACGCTGACTGATATGGCCGATGACGGCTTGCGCCTGATGGACGCGTTGGGCGTGCGCCAGTTTCATGTATTGGGGGTGAGCATGGGCGGCATGATTGCCCAGCACCTGGCGGCGATGGCGCCTGAGCGTGTGCGCAGCCTGACGCTGGTCATGTCCAGTTCAGGGGCGGCGGGGCTGCCGGCGCCGGCCCCGGCGTTGGTGCAGTTGCTGGCCCGGCGCAGCGCGCCGAACCGTGAAGTGGCTATCGAGCAGCAGGCCGACCTGCTGGCGGCCCTGGGCAGCCCTGAGGTACGAGACGACCGCGAAGTGTTGCTGCAGCAGGCGGCGCAGGCCTACGACCGGGCGTTCAACCCTGACGGGGCCAAGCGCCAGATCATGGCGATACTGGCCGAGCCGAGCCGCGTCGAGTTGCTCAACCAGTTGCGAGTGCCGACCCTGGTGGTACACGGCACGGCTGATCCGTTATTGCCGGTGATGCATGGCGTGCACCTGGCGGCGCATATCCAGGGCAGCCAGTTACGCTTGATCCCGGGGTTGGCGCACCGTTTTCAGGAGCCGTTCAAGGCGCCGTTACTGGGGGCGGTGTTGCCTTATTTGCAGGCGCACAGGCAAGCGGTCACGCACATCGCAGGGCTCTGAATCTGCGCTGGCTGCTTTCGATCAGTGCATCCGCACCCACACAGTCACCAGCACGGTCGCGGCGATCAGCCAGGCCAGCGTGGCCAGCGCCATCGATGCCTCGAGGCGCAAGCGGTCGACCAGTACATACAGGGTTGCCAGGTACACGAAATACGGAATGATCGACCACATGCCAAACAGGATGGTGGTCTTCAGGTCGGCAATGCTGCGCCCCTTGCCGACGATGTAGTGGGCAATCAGGGCGAAGGTGGGGAACAGCGGCACCAGCCCTGCGATGTAGTAGTTGCGCGTTTTCGACAGCACCGCCAGCAACAGCACCACGCCTGCGCCCAGGGCCGCTTTGAATACCAGGTCCACGTTGTTTTCCAGTTTGGGTTCAAGTCAGCCGAGGCCGTATTTTTTCACTTTGTCGAACAGCGTGGTCTTGGCCATGCCCAGCTCCTGGCTGGCCTGGCTCAGGTTGCCGCCCGTGCGTTGCAGGGCATCAGTGAGCAGGTTGCGTTCGAATGCTTCCACCGCCTCGGCAAAAAGCAGGCCTTGGTTGGCACCTCCGCTGGGGCCTTTCTTGAATGCTGGCAGGCCGAGGGCATAGCGTTCGGCCACGTTGCGCAACTCGCGCACGTTACCCGGCCAGTCATGGGCCATCAGGCGCGACAGGGTCTGACTGTCCAGTGTCGGTGTTTCGCGGTCGAAGCGCAGGGCCGACTGCTGCAGGAAATGTTCGAACAACTGCAGGATGTCTTCACGGCGCTCACGCAGCGGCGGCAGCTCCAGGGTGACCACGTTCAGCCGGTAATACAGGTCGCTGCGGAACTGGCCGCTCTGGCCCAAGGCATCGAGGTCGGCCTTCGTCGCGGCGATCACCCGGCAATCCACCGGGATGCTCTGGTTCGAGCCCAATCGCTCCAGGGTGCGCTCCTGCAGCACGCGCAGCAGCTTGATCTGCAGGTTGATCGGCATGCTCTCCACTTCATCGAGGAACAGCGTGCCGCCATTGGCGTGTTCGATCTTGCCGATGCGGCGTTTGCCGGCTCCGGTGAAGGCGTTGGCCTCGTGGCCGAATATCTCGCTTTCAAACAGGTTTTCCGGCAGGCCGCCACAGTTCAGTGCCACGAACGGGTGGCTCTGGCGACGGCTGAAGTCGTGCAGGCAGCGCGCGACCAGCTCTTTGCCGGTGCCGGTCTCACCTTCGATCAGCACGTTGGCTGAGGTGTCGGCGACGTTGGCGATCAGTTCGCGCAAGTGCTCCATGGCCGGTGAGCGACCAATGATGCGTCCCTCCAGGCTGCTCTGCTCGGCCAGCTGGCGGCGCAGGGCCACCACTTCGCGTGACAGCCCGCGCTGTTCCAACGCGCGGCGCACCACATCGACCAGGCGCTCGGGGGAGAACGGTTTTTCCATGAAGTCGTAGGCGCCGTTACGCATGGCGCCAACGGCCATGTCGATATCGCCATGGCCAGTGATCAGCACCACCGGCAGGCTGCGGTCACGGGCCTTGAGGCGATTGAGCAGCTCCAGGCCATCAATACCCGGCAGGCGGATATCGCTGACGACAATGCCGGCGAAATCGTCGCCGATGCGTTCCAGTGCCTGTTCGGCGCTGCCCACGCCCTCGCAGGCGATATCCTCCAGGGCCAGCGCCTGCTGGCAGCCGAGCAGCACATGCGGGTCGTCTTCGACAATCAGGACGGTAAGAGGCGCTTGGTTCATGGATGCTCTGCCGATTCGCTAGGGGGGGAAACCAGGGGCAAGGCCAGGACGAAGGCTGTGCCGCCGGTGGCGGGATGCTCGACGTTGAGGCTTCCCTTGGCGGCGGCGGCAAGGGAAGCCGACAAGGTCAGGCCCAGGCCCAGGCCATGCTCGCCCGGTTTGGTGGTAAAGAAGGGTTCGAACAGGTGCTTGCGCGCTTCGGCGTCAATGCCGTGGCCGTTGTCGCGCACCTGCAAACGGTACTTGTCGCCCTGCAACTCGCCTTCCAGCCACAGCTCAGGCTGCGGTTGCGCGGCCATCGCGTCAAGGGCGTTGCCGATCAGGTTGACCAGAATCTGCTCCAGGCGGGTCTGGTCGATGGCCAGTTGCTGGTCCTCGAACTGATGGTGCAATTGCAAGTGACAGGCACTGACGCGGTTGGCCAGCACCTGCAGGGTGGCCTCTACCGCCTTGGCCAGTGAAGCCTGGCCGCTGTCATCGCCGCGCCGGGCGAACGAGCGCAGGCTGGCGGTGATGCGGCCCATGCGGTCGATCAGGTCATTCATGGTGCGCAGGTTGGTGCTGGCGGTTTCCAGCGCCCCGCGCTCAAGGAAGCGCACCGTATTGCCAGACAAGGTGCGCAGCGCAGCCAAGGGTTGGTTCAGCTCGTGGGCAATGCTGGTAGACATTTGCCCGATGGCGGCCAGCTTACCTGCTTGCACCAGCTCATCCTGGGCGTGGCGCAAGGTCTGTTCGGCATGCCGGCGCTCGCGAATCTGGCCCTTGAGGCGTTCGTTGCTGGCGCGCAGGTCGGCGGTGCGTTCGGCAATCCGCCGCTCCAGCTGGCTGTTGGCCTCTTCAAGGGCTTCGCGGGCCGCCAGGCGGGTGGCGATCACTTTGCGCCGCTCGTTCCAGGCAATGCCGAGGATCGCCAGCAAGGCAAAGGCCACGCCCACCAGAATGCCCTGCACCATGGATTCGCGACGCAGGTCCTGCAGTGGGGTCAGCAGGGTGAAATGCCAGGGCGTGTCGACCAGGCGCCTGGTTTGCGCCAGGTACGCCACTTCGTGCGGTTTTCCATGAGCGGTTTCGGTGTTGGCCGGGAAGGTCAGCTTTTCCACACCATCGGCCAGGGTTTCCCGCGCCAGAGGCTGCAATTCGTTCAGCGGCCACCAGTAGTATTGCAGGCTTCGCGCCAGGCGCTCCTTGATTTGCGGGGTCAGCGGGCGCACCGACTTAAGACGGCGGGCCGGGTCGCTGGAGAGAATGATGATGCCATTCTCGTCGCTGACGAACGCCTCCAGGCGGGCACGCTGCCAGCGCTCCTCGAGGGTGTCCAGGCGCACCTTGATCACCGCAACGCCTATGATCTTGCCGTGCTCCTCAAGCCCATGGGCCAGGTAATAGCCAGCCTCGCCAGTGGTACTGCCGATGCCGTAGAAACGCCCGGGCTCGCCGCGCACGGCAGTCTGGAAGTAGGCGCGGAACGACAGGTCTTCACCCAGGAACGAGTCGGCATCGCGCCAGTTGCTGGTGGCCTGCACCCGGCCATTGGTGTCGAGGACGAAGATGGCCCGACTGCGACTGCGACGGTTCAGGCCTTCAAGGTATTCGTTGACCGTCTGGCGTGAAGCGCCGTCCGGGTCGGTGAGCAGGTGCGAGACGCTGTCTTCCAGCTCCAGCAGGCTCGGCAAGTAGGTGTACTTGCTGATTTCGCTTTCGACCGTGCGTGCATGCAGCTCCAGCTGGCGTTCGCCGTTTTCGCTGAGGGCGCGGATACCATTGCTCTCGCTGAACAGGTAGCCAGCCATTCCCAGGCCGACCATCAGCAGGATGATCAGTGGTGGTAACAGCAATTGACGGATCAGGCGGGAATTCACGGCAGGCTTGGCAGGGCGAAGTAGCGAGGGATCGCATTTCATCACAGTGGCCTTGTTACGACCAGCTTCCGCTGCCTGGTGGGGCCGTGGCAGCGGAAGCTGTGGCCGGGTCAGTGCTGCAGGATCTTGCTGAGGAAGTGCTGGGTGCGCTGGTCGCGGGCGCTCTGGTCACCGAAGAACGCTTCCTTGGTGCAGTCTTCGATGATGCTGCCCTTGTCCATGAAAATGACCCGGTTGGCGACTTTGCGGGCAAAGCCCATCTCGTGGGTTACGCACATCATGGTCATGCCTTCTTGGGCCAGTTGAACCATCACGTCCAGTACCTCGCTGACCATTTCGGGGTCCAGTGCCGAGGTGGGTTCGTCGAACAGCATGACGATCGGGTCCATCGCCAGGGCGCGGGCGATGGCCACGCGCTGCTGCTGGCCACCGGAGAGCTGGCCGGGGTGTTTCTTGGCATGGGCACTGAGGCCTACACGCTCGAGCAGCGCCAGGCCCTTCTTGGTGGCTTCCGCCTCGCTGCGGCCCAGCACCTTGCGCTGGGCGATGGTCAGGTTCTCGGTGATGGTCAGGTGCGGGAACAGCTCGAAGTGCTGGAACACCATGCCCACGCGCGAGCGCAGCTTGGGCAGGTTGGTCTTCGGGTCGGCAATCGAAGTGCCATCGACCACGATGTCGCCCTTTTGGAACGGCTCCAGCGCGTTGACGCACTTGATCAGGGTGGACTTGCCCGAGCCCGACGGGCCACAGACCACCACCACCTCACCTTTCTTGACCTCGGTGCTGCAGTCGGTCAGTACCTGGAAGTCGCCGTACCACTTGTTGACGTTCTTGATGGAAATCATACGGTGATCCTTTTTTGCAGGCGCTTGACCAGCCACGAAGCGGAGAAGCTGATGAGGAAGTAGACGACGCCGGCGAAGATCAGGAACTCATGGGAGCGCCCGATGATGTCGCCGTTGGAGCGTGCCGAGTTGAGGAAGTCGACCAGGCCCACGGTGTATACCAGCGAGGTGTCCTGGAACAGGATGATGCTCTGCTGCAGCAGCAGCGGGGTCATCTTGCGGAAGGCCTGGGGCAGGATGATCAGGCGCATGGTCTGCGCGTAGTTCATGCCCAGCGCTTGTGCGGCGCCCATCTGGCCCTTGGAGATCGACTGCACACCGGCGCGGACGATTTCGCAGAAATACGCGGCCTCGAACATCATGAAGGCAACCACGCAGGAGGTGAAGGCACCCACCGGGGTATCTTCGCCGGTGATCCAGCGCAGCACGAACGGGACCGCCAGGTAGAACCAGGTGATCACCAGCAGCAGCGGGATCGAGCGGAAGTAGTTGACGTAGGCGCCGGCCACGTTCGACAGCAGTTTGCTCGACGACAGGCGCATCAGGGCCAGGATGGTGCCCAGCACGATACCGCCGATGACGCCCATGACCATCAGTTTGAGGGTCATGACCATGCCCTCCCAGAGGGCAGGCAGGGCAGGGATGATTTCGCTGAAATCCATTTCCATTTACTTGCCCCCCACGGAAATCAGGCCAGGCACGGCGACTTTCTTCTCGATCATGCGCATGAGCAACATCAGGCCCATGTTCAGGGTGAAGTAGATCAGCGTGGCCAGGGTGAACGCCTCGAACAGGTTGGCGGAAAACTCTGCGGTCTGTTTGGTCTGCGCCAGCAGCTCCATCAGGCCGATCAGCGACGCCACCGAGGAGTTCTTGAACACGTTGAGGAACTCGGAGGTGAGCGGCGGAATGATGATCCGGTAGGCCTGCGGCAGCAGCACATTGTTGTAGATCTGCGGGAGGCTGAAGCCCATGGCGCGGGCGGCAGCTTCCTGGCCTTTGGGCAGCGCCTGAATACCGGTACGCACTTGCTCACAGACGCGTGCGGCGGTGAACAGGCCCAGGCAGACGACCACGCTGATCAGCGCCGAAGTGGTCGGGTTGAGGTCCTGCTTGAACCATTCCTGCAAGCCTTCTGGCAGAAGGTCCGGTACCAGGAAGTACCAGATGAACAGTTGCACCAGCAGTGGCACGTTGCGGAACAGTTCCACGTAGGCGGTGGCGATACCCGATACCAGGCGGTTCGGTACGGTGCGCATGACACCGAGGACTGACCCCAGCAGCAGCGCGATGATCCAGGCGGTGATGGCGATGGCGATGGTCCAGCCCAGGCCGGTGATGTACCAGTCCAGATAGGTTTCGCTGCCCACGCCGGTGGACTTGAAGAACACGCCCCAGTCCCAGTTGTAATTCATCGGGATTTCCCCTCAGACGGTTGTTTCACGGGCACCTTCGAGCATCCGGGGGCGCAAGGCGCCCTCGGATGAAAGGTTAGACACTAATGAGTGGCCTGCAGAATTGATTCGTGCTTGTGAGCACCAGGCCACTATTTGCTGAGGATCAGGACTTCTTCTCGTCCGCAGCCTTGTCGGTCGGCTCGGCGATCAGTTTTTTCAGCTCTTCGCTCATCTGGAAGTTGAGGTTCAGGCCTTTAGGCGGGATCGGCTGCATGAACCACTTGTCGTAGCTCTTGTTGACTTCGCCCGACTTGAAGTAGGCAACGATGGCGTCGTCGACCGCTTTCTTGAACGCAGCGTCTTCCTTGCGCACCATGCAGCCGTAGATTTCGTACGACTGTGGCGTACCGGTGATGACCCAGTCGGATGGCTTGCGCGCCTTGGCCATTTCACCGGCGAGCAGGGCGTCGTCCATCATGAAGGCCACGGCGCGGCCGCTTTCGAGCATGTTGAAGGCTTCACCGTGGTCCTTGGCGGAAATCACGTTCATCTTCATCTGCTTGTCGGCGTTCATCGCCTTGAGGATGCGCTCGGAGGTGGTACCAGCGGTGGTCACCACGTTCTTGCCGGCCAGGTCCGGGAAGTCTTTGTATGCAGGCTGACCGTCCTTGACCTTGGTCAACAGGCGGGTACCGACTTCGAAGATGCCGACCGAGAAGCCGACTTGCTGCTGGCGCTCGACGTTGTTGGTGGTGGAGCCGCACTCCAGGTCGACGGTGCCGTTCTGCACCAGCGGAATACGGGTTTGCGAGGTGACCAGGTTGTAACGGACCTTGATGTCCGTGCCCAGTTGCTTTTTCAGCGCGTCGACGACGGCCAGCTGGATGTCATGCGAGTAACCGACGGGCTCGGGTTTGCCGGCCAGGTAGGAAAATGGAATGGAGGAGTCGCGGTGCCCCAGTGTGATGGTGCCCGATTCCTTGATCTTCTTCAGGGTGCCGGTGAGCTCCTCGGCCATGGCCGGCGAAGCGATGACTGCAGCCGCGATGGCTGCGCCCAGCAATTGACGAACGATACGCATCAAATTTTCCTCGACGTGTTTGTTTTTTTTATGGAGCCGTTGGCGGACTCTTCGTTCAACGAATACAGCAAGAAGCGGGTGCATTCGGCTACCAAGTGTAGAGCATGACTCGTGCCAAGCCTTGCTGTCGACCTTAAACCGCTTGTATTGCTCGCGCTTGACAGTCTCGACATCCCTCCGGGGTTCGCCAGGCCGAATAAATAGCGTTTGCTCGTTCGGTTATCCGAACGCATGGGTCGCCGCACATCCAGATATCGCGTGTGGTAACTATGCAGTGCGCGGCAAGGGCGCAGACGTAGTGTGCTCTGCTCTTTGCCTGGAGAGCTCCACAGATGTCACCGCACCGGCCCCCGAACGATTCCATCGATAGCCTGATTGCCCAAAACTTGCCTGGATGGCTAGCCGACCACGCGCAACCGGAAAGGCTCGATGCGTTACGAAACGCCCTGCGGCGGCAGGCGAACTGCAATGCGCGGCTTGGCCCGATCCTCCAGGCCATCCCTTCTTTGCAGGCCTACGCAGCAGCGTTGCTCAAAACGAAACTGCGCAAGAGCGGCTTCAGCAACCCGGACGTGACGGGCTGGAGGGTAAGGGTCTCGCAGCGGCTGTTGCTGCCCAGCGCTTCGCCTGCGCTGCTGCGGCCCACCTATGTTCGTCGTTCCAGGCGGTCATTGCTGGAGGCGGCGCTGCATAACTATCATCGCAGGGAGACACGCCCCGGGCTCACGCTCAAAGGTGAACTGGTCGATGGCAACGGTAACCGCCTGCCGATGAGCTTCCACGCGTTTGCCTCCACATGTCGCGAGGTTGACGCAGGGGGCAAGTACCAGGCGTTGCTCACGCACCATCTACAGCCTGAAGATGGCCCGGAGGATGAACCGGGCCAGGCCGTTTCCCGCTTGCACGGGCTGTTCGAAGCGAGTTTCAAGGCCCATTTCGAGGTGGCGATGCGGGTCGCTGCGTTGAAACAGGACATTGACGAGCGCACGTATTTTTTTCTGTTGCCGCTTATTGCCGAAAAGCCGGTGGTGCCTGCGCTGGTTGGCACTGTGGTTCCCCGACAGTTGTACCTGCTGGGCCGCCCGGTTCAAGGCGTGCTGACGCTGGAAGTGCGTCCGTCAGCTGAGGGCGCAGTGGAGTCGGTGGTGCTCTGGGTACCCGATGACCCTCATCAGCCCGTCTCCCGTCATGCCAGCTGGGATGCACTCGACAAGTACCTCGGTAAGCGCTTCCGTGCGCCGGCCTATCGGCGCTTTTTCGCGCGCTTCATTAACGAGCGTCAGCGCATCAATTTCTATCGGGTATTAAACGAACGGGTCGCGCAGGCATCGGCAGCCGGGGTGGAACTCGACGCCCGTTCTGCACCGATCACTGACGCACCGTTCGTACACCTGCGCCGGCAACACCTTGCCAAGATCAGGGATGACGCCAAGGTGCTCGCCGTGCCCACCGATGTCGAAGATGACGAAGACCGCGAAGCGCGCATGCAGGGCTACAAAGAGCTGGGTATGAACTTGCTGAATGTGGCGGGGGCCTTCGTGCCTGTGCTTGGCGAAGTGCTGCTGGTGGCAAATGCGGTTCAGATTGCTGACGAAGTGTATGAAGGGTATGAAGATTGGCGCATGGGTGATCGCGAAGGGGCGTTGAACCACCTGTTCAACGTTGCCGAGAATGTCGTGCTCGGCGGGATGATCGCAGCCGGCAGCCAAGTTGCCGTGCGTGCCCTTGAGCGTCTGGCCTTCGTGGATGACTTGGCACCGGTGTGCACCTCCGCAGGCAAGGTCAGGCTCATGGCTACGGATCTGCCCGGTTACGATGCCCAACCGTTGCGGGGTGTCGGCGCACAGGAATGGTTGTGGCACCTCGATGAGGGGCGTTATCGGGTGATGGAGGATCCGCAGGATGGTCGCTCCAGGATCCTGCACCCTGGTCGCCCCAGGGCCTACCGGCCAGTGATCGAGCAGAATGGCGCCGGCGGCTGGCGCCATGAACTGGAAGCGCCCCAATACTGGGAAGGGCGGGCCAATCTGGTACGCCGTTTGAGTACGCCCCTGGCAGAGCTACCGGAACCGACATGCGACTACCTGCTCCAGGTGACAGGGCTGAGTGAAGCGCAGATTCGCCGTTTGCACGTTGAGCACATGGGCGCACCTGCACGGTTGCTCGATGCCCTGGAGCTTTATCAGGCACATGAGTTACACCCGGACTTCAGCGCGCCGCGACTGGCGCAGTACGTTGCTGATCGGCAAGTGCAGCCCAATGGCATCGAGCGGATATTGCGGCGCACTTTCCCCGGCCTGTCGGCTCGCTGTACCCGTGAGCTGCTTCAGCAATGCAGCGGTGCGCAGCTCGATACACTCAGCACCGCGCAGCGGATCCCTTTGGCAGTGGCCGAGCGTGCACGATGGTCGCTGCGCGAAAGCCGTCTGGACAGGGCCTGTGCCGGTTTGCGCCTGCCGCGTTGCGTCAATCCGGACACCGAACGCCTGGCTTTGGGCTTGCTCGAGCGTCAGCTGAAATGGCCGGACACCCTGCGCATCGAACTGCGCGAAGGTAGCCCGAGTGGCCGGTATCTGGCCGGTATCGGCGCAGAGTCTGCGCAGGATGTACGGTGTATCGTGCGCCGCGGCGACGGCTACCGCTACGCCGGTCAAGGCACATCCGGCCCCTACCTGGCGGCACTGTTGGCTGCGCTGGATGAGACGCAGACAGCCGATCTCGGCGATGCCGCTGTCAGTCCAGGCGCCCTGGGCTCGTTGTTGATCGAGGCCGCTGCCGGGGATCGCACCCAAGCGGCTGAGCTCTGTGGCATGCCCCGCCTGGGCGTTGGCCTTCGACCCCCGACCCGTTTTGGAGATGGGCGTATCGGGTATGCCTTGAGTGGGCGAGGCGAGAGCAGTCGGCGTGCCATAGGGCGTGGTATTCACCAAGTGTTTCCGACGATGACAGACGGGGAGCTACAAGCCTATCTGCTTGACCTCATGGAGCGGCGAGTAGGGTTGTGGGAGCACTACAGCCAGCTGACGGGGCAGTTGGCGCGCCTGCGTCAGAGCCTGCGCCAGTGGCGCAGGGATGCCAGTAACCCACTGGACGCGCTGCGCCGCCGTCGGGTCGCTACTGCCGTACGGCGAAGCTGGCGGCGCAAGATAACCGACGAGGCCGGGGATTACGCGCTGATCATCAGCGGAGAGCGTATCGGGAGTCTGCCCGAATTACCGGAGGGGGTGAGCTTTGATCATGTGCGACGGCTGATCCTCAGTGACCTGGGCCTTGGTGAAATCAATGCGGACTTTCTTCGCCGTTTTCCCAACCTGATTGAACTCGACCTGTCCGGCAATCGCCTGACTGCGATCCCTCAAGGCATTGAACATATGCCCCGCCTGCGGCAGCTAAACCTGCGCCGCAACAGCGTGATAATGGATGAGGCCGGTGAATTGCGTCTTGCCGGGATGAGTGCGCTGCGGTACCTGGACCTCAGCCACAACCCGTTGGGAAGGGCGCCGGTACTGACGCGCCTGGGCAATTTGCGTGAAGTCAACTTGCGCTCTGCCGGCCTGGAGGCGTTGCCTGAGCAGATTTCATTTCGTGCCCATGTGGACGTGCGTAACAACAACATTCGCACACTGCGCCGAGAGTTGCAGCAGCTGCGCCTGCAGGTGCACCAGTTGTCCTTGCACGATAACCCACTTGGCGAAGCTGACGCATTGCTGCTCGATGAGGCACGAGGTGTGGCCCCGGGCCAGTGGGGGTCAGCGTCCGCACGCCATCGCGCCATTGACAGTGACCTGTTCAATACCTGGGCCAACAGCACAGCCGACGCTGAACGTGATCGCCAGCAGACCATATGGACAGCGCTGCTTGAGGAACCGCATTCAGATGGAATGTTCCGCTTTCTGGCAGACTTCGTCCACGGCGAGGACTTTGAACAGCACCCTGGGCATTACCGCAGCCGAATCTGGCGGATTCTGGAGACGTGTGAGCAGCACGAGCAGTTGCGTCATCAATTGTTTCTTGAGGCATCTGGCCGGCGCAGTTGTGAGGACCGCCTGCTGCTGTTGCTGGAGCAGATGGAAATTGGGGTTTTGGTACTGCGCGCCGTCGAAGATGCTCATGGCAGCCGGATGGAAGCTCGTTTGCTGAGCCTGGCGCGTGGTTTGTTTCGCCTGGACGAGGTCGACCGCCACGCGACGTTGCACGTGCAACGCATGCATGCCGAGCACGCCCCACATATCGATGAAATCGAGACAAGGCTTTTTTACCGACAGCGGCTTGCGCGTCCGTTGGGCTTGCCGATCGAGCTCGACGAAATGCACTACCCAAGTTTTGCAAACGTAACCACCAGCGACCTGCTGCGGGTCCAGGACGCGGTTCTGCAAAATGAGTCGACGGATGCCCTGATTGCCTCGTTGGCACAGCGGCCTTTCTGGGAGCAATACGCGCGCGAGTTTCATGCGCAGCGATTTGAAGACCTGGTACAGCCACTGCACCAGCGGATGGAGGCCCTGCAGGCTCAGGTAGATGAGCAAGTGATCAGCGAAAACGAGTTTCTGCAACGCTGTGAAGCACTGAAGGCTGATTTCGATCGCAGCGAGCGGGCATTGCTGGCGCGGTTGGCGCGTGAAGCCTACGAGCGCTGGGCGAATACGCCCCCTTGACGGATCAAGAGGGCTTCACCGTCGGTATCAGGCTGCGCGGCTATTCGCGCGCACCTTGCGGGCTTGCTGCAGATACGCCTCCAGGGCCATCTGCTCCTGTGCGGTCAGCGACAGGCCCAGCTTGGTGCGACGCCAGATAATGTCAGCGGTTTGCTCTGCCCATTCCTCTTCCAGCAGGTAGTCCACCTCGCGGGTAAACAGCCCGGCCCCGATAGCCTGCCCGAGGTCTTCGGGGCCGTGAACGCCATCGAGCAGTCGCCACACACGGCTGCCATAGGTGAGCACCCAGCGTTTGGCCAGGTCTACAGGCAACCAGCCGCAACGTGCCAGTACGGCATCGATCAGCGCCTGTACCGTTGTCATGCCCTCTGCGCCCGGCAGTGGCGCACTGGCGGTCCAGGGGCCGCGCATCTGGGTGAAGAAGGGCTTGAGTTCAGCCATGGCCGATTCGGCCAGCTTGCGGTAGGTGGTGAGCTTGCCACCGAACACCGACAGCAGCGGTGCCTGGCCAGCTTCTGCCGAAAGGGCGAGTGTGTAGTCCCGGGTCACCGCCGAAGGGTTGTCCGACTCGTCGTTGCACAGCGGCCGAACGCCGGAGTAGGTATGCAGGATGTCGGCTTGGCTCAGTTGGTGGTTGAAGTGCTCGTTGACGACCTTCAACAGGTAATGTGTTTCCTGCTCGGTAATGGCGACCGCGGCCGGGTCGCCGCTGTATTCCCGGTCAGTGGTGCCGATCAGGGTAAAGCGGTCCAGGTACGGTATGCAGAAGACGATGCGCTGGTCTTCATTCTGCAGAATGTAGGCATGTTCACCTTCATACAGGCGCGGCACGATAATGTGGCTGCCCTGGATCAGGCGGATGCCGTAAGGCGCATCGAGCTTGAGGTCGTCCTTGATGAAGCTGGCCACCCACGGGCCGGCAGCGTTGACCAGCGCGCGGGTATGGATCGTCTGGAGGCTGCCGTCGGCGTGCTGCAGCTCTACCTGCCACAAGCCCTCTACACGTTCGGCGCGCAAGCAGCGGGTGCGGGTGTGGATGTGTGCGCCCAGCTCACGGGCCGCCATGGCGTTGAGTACTACCAGGCGGGCGTCATCGACAGCGCAGTCGGCGTATTCGAAGCCGCGGGTGATTGCCGGCTTCAGCGGGTAGCCCGGGCCGAAGCGCAGGCTACGCGAGGCGCCCAGGCGCTTGCGCTTGCCCAGGTGGTCGTAGAGGAACAGGCCGGCGCGGATCATCCATGCAGGGCGCAGGTGCGGGCGGTGCGGAAGCACGAAGCGCATAGGTTTGACGATGTGCGGGGCCTTGGCCAGCAGCACTTCGCGTTCAGCCAAGGCCTCGCGTACGAGGCGAAACTCGTAGTGCTCCAGGTAGCGCAGGCCACCGTGAATCAGTTTGCTGCTGGCTGACGACGTGTGTTGGGCCAGATCGTCTTTTTCGCAAAGGAAGACCTTCAAGCCGCGACCAGCGGCGTCGGCAGCGATGCCCACGCCATTGATGCCACCGCCGATCACGACAAGGTCATAGCAGTCGGCTGTTGGGGGCTGGGACGAAACTGGCTGGGACACGGGCAAGGCCTCCTGGGGCTGTTCACATCGAATATGAACATTGATGTTCGTTTGCGAAAATATTAGCGCAACAGAAAGCCGGTCGCCAGTCAGTCTCTATAGAAAAAACTGATCAAATGACAACGAAGTGAACATTTCCGAAAATTTAGGGGGTGGCTTTGGTTATGGGGGGGGCGCTGTCTCAGGCATAACTGGCCCGAAACCGATGCAGGCGCGAGCCACGCTCGCGATGCGCCGCGCGGGCCGCACTTGATCTCACGGCCGCCACACATCGGGCGGCATGCACCCACCAGCCCTCAAACCACCTCAAGCCTGATCTTGTTCTGGTTCAACAATTGGGTCAGGGTTGGGGTTGGTGTCTGGTCGGTCACCAGGCAGTCGACCAGGTCGATCGAGCCCAGACGCACCATGGCATTGCGCCCGAACTTGCTGGAATCGGCCGCGAGGATCACTTGCCGGGCATTGGCGATGATGGCTTGCGACACCCGCACTTCCTGATAGTCGAAATCGAGCAGGCTGCCATCCTCGTCGATACCGCTGATGCCCACCAGGGCGAAGTCGACCTTGAACTGGTTAATGAAATCGACACTGGCCTGGCCGACTACACCACCATCACGGCGTACCGTGCCACCCGCCACCAGCACTTCGAAATCGTCCTTGGCGGCCAGGATCGCCGCCACGTGCAAGTTGTTGGTGATGACTTTCAGGTGGTTGTGGTTGAGCAGCGCCCGTGCGATCGATTCGGTGGTGGTGCCGATGTTGATGAACAGCGACGCATGGTCGGGAATCTGCCGGGCTACGGCGTCGGCAATGCGCTGCTTTTCGTCGCGCATCTGGTCGGCACGCATGGCGTAGGCGGTGTTCTCGATGCTCGAATCGTAAGCCGCGCCGCCGTGATAACGACGCAGCAGGTTGAGCTCGGCAAGCTGGTTGATGTCGCGTCGGATGGTCTGGGGAGTGACAACGAACAGCTGCGCCATTTCCTCGATACTGACATAGCCGCGTTCGCGTACCAGTTCGAGGATTTGTTGTTGGCGAGGGGGCAGATTCATGGGCGGTCCTTTGGGGCTGCCGGACAAATTCTGCAATGATGCCGTAGGAAGGGGATGACGGCCAGTGGACGATTGGGGCCGCATGGCGGCCCCAACAGCTATCATGCCTCGTGATCTTCCCAATCACGGGTACGCTCGACCGCCTTCTTCCAGCCGGCATACAGCTTTTCTTTCTGCGTTTCGTCCAACTGCGGGCTGAACTCACGCTCGATGATCGCCTTGTCGCGCAGCTCGTCCAGGCCACTCCAGAAGCCACAGGCCAGGCCTGCCAGATAGGCGGCGCCCAGCGCCGTGGTTTCGCGCATCTGCGGCCGCTCGACGCAGGTGCCGAGGATGTCGGCCTGGAACTGCATGAGGAAGTTGTTGGCCACTGCACCACCGTCCACGCGCAGCTCGGACAAGCGCTGGCCACAGTCCTGCTGCATGGCGTCGAGGACATCGCGGGTCTGGTAGGCGATGGACTCCAGTGCGGCGCGAATGATGTGGTCCACCTTTACACCACGTGTCAGGCCGAACAATGCACCGCGGGCATACGGGTCCCAATACGGGGCACCCAGGCCGGTAAAGGCGGGCACCAGGTACACGCCGTTGCTGTCCTTGACCTTGCTGGCGAAATACTCGGTATCCAGGGCGTCGTTGACGATCTTCAGTTCGTCACGCAACCATTGCACGGTAGAGCCACCATTGAATACCGCACCTTCCAGTGCATAGGCCACCTCACCACGCGGGCCGCAGGCAATGGTCGTGAGCAGGCCGTGGGACGACTTCACCGCCTGGTCGCCCGTGTTCATCAACAGGAAGCAGCCGGTGCCGTAGGTATTCTTGGCTTGACCCGGCTCAACGCACATCTGGCCGAACAGTGCCGACTGCTGGTCGCCGGCGATACCGGCAATGGCAATGCCGCTCTTGGTGTGGCCGTACACTTCCGAAGATGGGCGCACCTCAGGCAGCATTTGCCGCGGGATGCCCAGGATTTGCAGCAGCTTGTCGTCCCACTGCAGGCTGTGGATGTTGAACATCAGCGTGCGGGAGGCGTTGGTGTAGTCGGTGACGTGAACCTTGCCACCCGTAAACTTCCAGATCAGCCAGGTGTCGATGGTGCCGAACAGCAGTTCGCCACGCTCGGCGCGTTCACGGGCGCCGTCGACATTGTCGAGGATCCACTTCAGCTTGGTGCCGGAGAAATACGGGTCGGTAACCAGGCCGGTGGTTTCACGAATGTAGCCTTCGTGGCCGTCACGCTTGAGCTGGGCACAAATCTCGGTGCTGCGGCGGCACTGCCAGACAATGGCGTTGTACACCGGGCGTCCGGTTTCCTTGTCCCACACCACCGTGGTTTCGCGTTGGTTGGTGATGCCCAGCGCAGCGACCTGGGCGTGGCTGATACCCGCCTGGGCAAGGGCCTCGACCATGGTGGCGCTTTGTGTGGCGAAAATCTCCATCGGGTCATGCTCGACCCAGCCCGCCTGCGGGTAATGCTGTGCGAACTCGCGCTGGGAGGTACCTACAACATTGGCGTCACGGTCGAAAATGATCGCCCGTGAGCTGGTGGTACCCTGGTCCAGGGCGATGATGTAGTTCTTATCCTGGGTGTCTGTCATGGTCGTAGGCCTTGCAAGAATAGGGGGTCAGGGCTGTGCGTGATGGCGGCATCAATTGGCTTGAGTATCGCCCTGGCGAATGTCATTTGTCTCAGGGGTCGCGGCAGGCGCCATTGGCAGGTTGCGTGCAATCAGGCCGCGATAGCTCGCTGCACCCAAGCAGGCGCCAAGGATCGGTGCAAATACCGGAACCAGGAAATAGGGAATATCCCGCCCGCCAGTGAAGGCGATTTCGCCCCAACCGGCCAGGAAGGTCATGAGTTTTGGCCCGAAATCGCGGGCCGGGTTCATCGCAAAGCCAGTCAATGGGCCCATGGCGCTGCCAATCACTGCAATCAGCAGGCCGATCAGCAGCGGGGCCATGGCGCCGCGCGGCAGGCCGTTGTTGTCGTCGGTCAGGGCCATGATCACGGCCATCAGAATGGCAGTGATCACCACTTCGACCAGAAACGCCTGGCTGGTGGACAGCGACGGGTGCGGGTAGGTGGAGAACACCGAGGCCAGCTCCAGGCTGCCTTCGCTACCGCGCAGCATGGCGTGGGCTTGTTCGAAATCGAAGAACAGATTGCTGTATAGCGTGTAGACCAGTGCTGCGCCACAGAATGCGCCGCATACCTGGGCCAGCATGTAGAAGGGCAGCTTGCGCTTGTCGAACCCTGCGAACAGTGTGAGGGCGATACTCACGGCTGGGTTCAGGTGCGCACCGGAAATACCGGCGGTGAGGTAGATGGCCATGCTGACGCCCACGCCCCAGATGATACTGATTTCCCAAAGCCCGAAGCTGGCGCCGGCCACCTTGAGCGCGGCGACGCAGCCGGTACCGAAGAAGATGAGCAGGGCGGTGCCGAGAAACTCGGCCAGGCATTGGCTGGACAGTGTGGGTTGGCGCAGAGCAGTCGTCATGTATGACCTCGTTTTTTTTGTTGTGAGGCGCGTGGCGCTCGACAGCAAAACCCGGTGTCTATCCCCATTGACCCCGGGTGATGTAGGAAATGCACCTTATAAGTGCACCGCTTATTCAGAAACGAAAAAATATAGACAAGAAACGCTGATGTCAAAGGTCGAAAGTGAACGGTCAGTCACGATATGGTCGCTAGAATCAGCTGCTGATCCCTGTACTAGACGCGCGCGATTGCGGTGCGGTGGCTGGGATGTGGGAATTGTCCTAAAGTAGCCGCCGAGTCGTCCCTGACTGGAGCCCTTGCATGACCCCCGCCCTAGACTTGTTGAAGAAGCACCGTGCCGAGCATCGTGTGCACAGTTATGAACATGACCCGAAGTCGGCGTCGTATGGCCTGGAGGCGGCAGAAAAGCTCGGGCTCGACCCGCAACAGGTGTTCAAGACGTTGCTGGCAAGCAGCGAGAAAGGGGAATTGCTGGTAGCGGTTGTGCCTGTGGTGGGTACCCTGGACCTCAAGGCCCTGGCCCATGCTGCCGGCGTGAAGAAGTGCGAGATGGCCGACCCGGCGGCGGCGCAGCGGGCGACCGGTTACCTGGTGGGTGGCATCAGCCCGCTGGGGCAGAAGAAGCGCCTGCGGACCTTCATTGATGACTCGGCGCAGAATTTTGCAACTATCCATGTCAGCGCCGGCAGGCGTGGCCTGGAAGTGGAGTTGGCAGCGGCGGTGCTGGCGGAGTATACGCAGGGCACGTTTGCCGGGATTGGTCGAGGCTGAGAACAGGGGGCCGCCAAGCGGCCCCCTGGCGCTGAAGTCAAGTCGCCGAACTGTATCGACGCACGCCATTCTCCTGGCGTGGCAACTGTGCTGCAACGCTACCCGGTACCGGGAATAGCACCAGGTGATCGGCCTTCACTGCAATCTCCACATTCTCACCGACCTCGTGGTCGTTATGGCTAGGGAAGATCGCTTCGAGCTGGCTGCCGGTGGGTAACTGCAGGCGGTAGAGCGTGGATGCCCCAAGGAAACTCTTGCCCACGATGTTTGCCAGGAGCGCGCTGCCAGGTGCATGCACGATATCATCCGGGCGCAGCAGTACATCCACCGAACTGCCCGGCGCCATGATGTAGGCGCGGTTACCGCGCAGCTCACCCACTTCGGTATTGACTGCCTCGTGGCTGCTCATTTGCCCACGGATGAAGTATCCCTGGCCGATGAAACTCGCCACGAATGGCGTCTGCGGTTCGTGGTAAAGGTTATAGGGCGTATCCCACTGTTCCAGGCGGCCTTCCTTGAAGACGCCAACCTGGTCGCTGACGGCAAAGGCTTCTTCTTGGTCATGGGTGACCAGAATGGCGCTGGTACCGCGGCTTTTGAGAATATCGCGAACCTCATGGCTCAGGCGCCGGCGCAGCTCCACGTCGAGGTTGGAGAATGGCTCGTCAAGCAGCAACAGTTGCGGCTCGGGCGCCAGCGCCCGGGCCAGGGCGACACGTTGCTGCTGGCCGCCAGACAGCTCATGCGGGTAACGCCCGCCCAGCCCGCCGAGTTTGACCAGCTCCAGCATCTCTTCGATGACGGCGGCCTGGCGTGGGTGTTTGGCGATACCAAAGGCAATGTTCTGCGCCACGGTCAGGTGCGGGAATAGCGCGTAGTCCTGAAATACCATGCCGATGCGGCGCTTTTCCGGAGCCAGGGTGAAGCCAGCCCGGGAAATGACCTCACCGGCCAGGTGGATTTCACCTTCGTGCACCGGCTCGAAACCGGCGATGGCACGCAGGGTGGTGGTCTTGCCACAACCGGATGAACCCAGCAGGCAACCGATGTCGCCTGCGTTCAGGTGCAGGTTGAGGTTCTGGACGATGCGCTGGTCGCCGTAGCCGCAGGCGAGGTTGCGCAGGTTGAGCAGTAGGGGTTGACTCATGCGTGGTGGTAAGCCGGTTCTACAAGGAATTCGAGAAGCGCCTTCTGTGCATGCAGGCGGTTTTCAGCTTCGTCCCAGGCGACCGAACGTGGGTCGTCGAGCAGGTCCTGGCTGATTTCCTCGCCACGGTGGGCGGGCAGGCAGTGCATGAAGAGGACATCGGGTGCAGCCAGGTCGAGCAGTTCGCGGGTGACCTGGTAAGGCGCGAAATGCGCCAGGCGCCGTGCAGTTTCCTCCTCCTGACCCATGGAAGTCCAGACATCGGTGACCACCAGGTGTGCATCACGCACAGCTTCCCTGGCATCCCGGATGATCTGCACGCGGTCACCGCCCAGTGCCATGAAGCGTTGATCCGGCTCATAGCCTTCGGGGCAGGCGATGCGCAGCTGGAAATCGAACTGCCTGGCGGCTTCGATATAGGAGTTGCACATGTTGAAGCCATCGCCGATCCAGGTCACGGTCTTGCCCTGAATCGAGCCGCGGTGTTCAACGAAGGTCTGCATGTCGGCCAGCAGTTGGCACGGGTGCGATTCGTCGGACAGGCCGTTGATCACGGGCACACGCGACTTGGCGGCGAACTCGGTCAGGGTGCAGTGGGCGTGGGTCCGGATCATCACCACATCAACCATGCTCGACAGCACGATGGCGCTGTCACCAATCGGCTCGCCGCGGCCCAGCTGGGTGTCGCGGGGCGACAGGAAGATGGCCTGGCCGCCGAGCTGGATCATGCCGGCCTCGAACGACACGCGGGTACGGGTCGAGGACTTTTCGAAGATCATGCCCAGCACACGGTTCTTCAGCGGTTCGAACAGCACGCCTCGCTTGCGCAGGTCCTTCAGCTCGATGCCGCGGCGGATCACCCCGAGCAATTCGTCGGTGGTGAAGTCCAGCAGGGAGAGAAAGTGCCTAGCGCTCATGAGTGACTACCTTATCTGCAACGGTATGCAGGTCGACCGTATGGTTTTTTTGACAACGGGGGTGACCTGCGGCGTAAGCCGCACGGGGCGGACGAAATAGGGAAAGGCGCAATACTATAAGTAAATGTCGCCTGAAGCCAAGGGGGGAAAAGCGGGGTGATCGCAAAGGGTATTGCAAAGGGTGTCTTTACCCGTTGGCCCGTGCTGTTCTTTATTTGCTACAGACGGTTGTACACGGCTTGCTGGCAATTTGGCAAATGGCTGTCGTAAATCGTGCGCCTGATGTCGGTGGATTCACGCGGCGAAGCGCACTGGCCGCGGGGCGGGGGCGGGCGCATAGTCACTGTTCGACAACAACAAGGCAGAGGCGGCCATGACCAAGACCCTGCATCACCGTGCCTGTCACCTGTGCGAAGCGATCTGCGGGCTCAACATCGAAGTCAGCCATGAGGAAGACGGGCGGGCCCTGATCAGCTCGATCAAGGGCGACCCCATGGACCCGTTCAGCCGTGGCCATGTCTGCCCCAAGGCCGTGGCGTTGCAGGACATTCAGAACGACCCGGATCGCCTGCGCCAGCCCCACAAGCGGGTCGGCGAGCATTGGCAGGCCATTGGCTGGGATGAGGCTTTCGCACTGGCAGCCGAAAAATTGTGGGCGGTCCAGCAAGCCCATGGGCGCAATGCCGTGGCGGTCTACCAAGGCAACCCGAGCGTGCACAATTACGGCTTGATGACCCACAGCAACTACTTTCTGGGCCTGCTCAAGACCCGTAACCGTTTCTCAGCCACTTCAGTGGACCAGTTGCCCCAACACCTGGTCAGCCACTTGATGTATGGGCATGGGCTGCTGCTGCCGATTCCGGACATCGACCACACGGGGTTCATGCTGATTCTTGGCGGCAACCCGCTGGCCTCCAATGGCAGCATCATGACTGTTCCGGACGTGGAGAAGCGCCTGAAGGCCCTGCGGGCGCGTGGTGGGCGCCTGGTGGTGGTTGACCCGCGGCGTAGCGAAACGGCGGCAATGGCTGACAGCCATTTGTTCATACGCCCCGGTGGTGATGCAGCCCTGTTGTGCGGCTTGCTCAACACATTGTTCGAAGAGGGCCTGGCACGGGTCTCGCACTTGCCGGTCAACGGCCTGCAGCAGGTGCGCGAGGCCATTGCGCCGTTCAGTGCCGAGGCCGTGAGCGCCCAATGTGGTATTGCTGCAGCGGATATTCGCCAGCTGGCACGCGACTTCGCCGCTGCCGGGCAGGCCGTGTGCTACGGCCGCATGGGCGTCTCGACCCAAGCATTCGGTACCCTTTGCCACTGGCTGGTGCAACTTGTGAACCTGGTGACCGGCAACCTCGACCGCACAGGCGGCGCGTTGTGCACGGAGCCTGCCGTCGACCTGGTGGCAACCACCTCGGGCGGCCATTTCAACGCCTGGCAGAGCCGTGTGTCGGGTTTGCCCGAGTACGGCGGCGAGCTGCCGGTGGCTGCCCTGGCCGAGGAAATGCAAACACCGGGCGAAGGGCAGGTGCGGGCCCTGGTGACCGTTGCCGGTAACCCTGTGTTGTCCACGCCTAACGGCCGCCAGCTGGATACGGCGCTGGAGGGTTTGGAGTTCATGCTCAGTATCGATCTCTACATCAACGAAACCACCCGCCATGCCGACTTGATCCTGCCCTCCACCTCAGCGCTGGAGAACGACCATTACGACAGCACCTTCAACTTGCTGGCAGTGCGCAATGTCACGCGCTTCAACCGGGCGATCCTGGCCAAGCCGGAGGGGGCACTGCATGACTGGGAGATCTTTGTCGGCCTGGCCCAGGCGTTTGCCCAGCGTGCCGAGTTGGCGTTGAAGCCGACCTGGTCGCCTGCGCAGATGATTGATCAAGCCCTGCGCAAAGGGCGCTATGGTGAAGCAACGCCTTGGCAGCTCTCCCTGGCAACACTGGACGATCACCCGCACGGGCTTGACCTGGGGCCGTTACGCAGCAACCTCGCTGGGCGCTTGGCGACCGCCAGCAAGGCTGTCGAAGCAGCCCCTCAGGTCTTGCTGGACGACTTGCACCGCCTGGCGCGAATGACGCCCCCAGTGCCGGGCGAGCTGCTGCTGATCGGGCGCCGCCATGTGCGCAGCAACAACTCGTGGATGCACAACTTCCATCGCCTGGTAAAAGGCAAGCCACGGCATCAGTTGTTGATGCACCCGCAAGATTTGCAGCAGCGGCAACTGCAGGATGGCCAGCGCGTGCGCATCCGTTCGCGTACTGGCTCACTGGAGGTCGAGGTGCAGGCCTGCGAGGACATGATGCCCGGTGTGGTCAGCTTGCCCCATGGTTATGGTCATGGTCGTCAGGGCGTGCACCTGCAGATCGCCCAGGCGCAACCCGGCGTGAGTGCCAATGACCTGACCGATGAGCGCTTTCGGGACCAGGTTTCCGGAAACGCTGCGCTCAATGGCGTACCCGTGCAGGTCGAGGCCGCTTGAGGAACGGCAAGGCCGAGCACGGCGCTCGGCTTTCCGATACAATGCGACACCGTGCCGACGACTGTGTCGGATAGTTCAGCCGAGGTGCTACATGGATATCATCGAAACGATCAAAGAGCAGATTGCCAACAACACCATTCTGCTTTACATGAAAGGCTCGCCGAATGCCCCGCAGTGCGGCTTCTCTGCGCGTGCATCGCAGGCCGTGATGGGTTGTGGCGAAAAGTTCGCCTACGTCGACATCCTGCAGAACCCGGAAATTCGCGCCAACCTGCCAAAATACGCCAACTGGCCGACCTTCCCGCAACTGTGGGTAGCCGGTGAGCTGGTTGGCGGCAGCGACATCATGCTGGAAATGTTCGAGAAGGGTGAGCTGCAAACCCTGATCAAGGAAGCGGCTGCCAAGGCCAAGGCTTCTGAAGCCTGATCTTCCGGCAAGCATAAAAAACCCGCGATCAGCGGGTTTTTTTATGGGGCGAATAGTTACTCTTCGCCCATCTGCGACTGCAGGTAGTTCTCGATACCGATCTTGTCGATCAGCCCCAGTTGGGTTTCCAGCCAGTCGATGTGTTCTTCCTCGGACTCGAGGATATCTTCGAGCACGTCACGCGAGCCGAAGTCGCCAGCGGTTTCACAATGGGCGATGGCGGCCTTCAGGTCGACCAGGCCTTGCTGTTCAATCTTCAGGTCACACTCGAGCATTTCCTTGGTGTGCTCGCCGATCAGCAGTTTGCCCAGGTCCTGAACGTTAGGAATACCTTCGAGGAACAAAATACGCTTGATCAGTTTGTCAGCGTGCTTCATTTCATCGATGGATTCTTTGTACTCGTGCTTGCCGAGTTTGTTCAGCCCCCAATCTTCGTACATGCGTGCGTGCAGGAAGTACTGGTTGATCGCGACCAGCTCGTTTCCGAGGATCTTGTTGAGATGCTGGATGACGCTTACGTCGCCTTTCATGTCGGGTTCCTGCCCTGTAGAAGTGTGTCAATCCACTGAAGTTTGAGCCCGATACTTAGGTGTGTCAAACCTAAGTTCTTGAATACTAAGTGAAAATTAATAGGAATAAGAATGTTTGTGAACCGCGTTGCAACGCTAACTTGTTGAATTGCGGGCATAAAAAAACCGGACACCAGGTCCGGTTCTTGAAATTCTGCGTTCAGGCAGCGGTAAATTCGACGGGGTAGGGCAAGGCCGCCTGGCTGACCTGAAGCTCGGTCAGGGTCTCGCGGACCACCTGCTTGGCCACGCAGGCGCATTTCCCACACTGGCTGGCGACATTGGTGGCGGCTCGCACTTCCTTGTAACTGCAGCATCCTTCATAGATCGCATCGCGGATCTGTCCGTCGGTAACGCCGACACAAAGACACACATACATAAGGGCTGACCATCGCTGGTTGGGTCGATGGGGTGGAGCTTAATGTTAATGAGAATGCTTGTCAAAGATCTTTCTGAGGGTGCTGTGCTTGAGCGACCGGTGGTCGCTTTGTCGACGGAGTCGGCCTGTCATGAGAAGCCGTGTATGATGGTCGGCCTTTGTTGGATGTCGGGCAAGCCCGTCTGGCCCGGCAAACGGTTTTTCACCCTCATCAGGAGATTACAATGAGCGTACTCGTTGGTAAGAAAGCCCCCGATTTCACCGTTCCGGCCGTGCTGGGCAATGGCGAGATCGTCGATAGCTTCAACCTGGCCTCGGCCATCAAGGGCAAGTACGGCCTGGTGTTCTTCTACCCGCTGGACTTCACCTTCGTCTGCCCGTCCGAGCTGATCGCCCTGGACAACCGCATCCCTGACTTCCAGGCGCGCAACGTGGAAGTGATCGGCGTGTCGATCGACTCGCACTTCACCCACAACGCCTGGCGTAACACCCCGGTCAACAACGGCGGCATCGGTCAGGTGAAGTACACCCTGGCTGCCGACATGACCCACGAAATCTGCAAAGCCTACGACGTCGAGTCCGAAGGCGGCGTGGCCTTCCGTGGTGCCTTCCTGATCGATACCAACGGTGTTGTCCGTTCGCAGATCGTCAACGACCTGCCACTGGGCCGTAACATGGACGAGCTGCTGCGCCTGGTTGACGCTCTGCAGTTCCACGAAGAGCACGGCGAAGTGTGCCCTGCCAACTGGAAAAAAGGCGACAAGGGCATGAACGCTTCGCCTGAAGGCGTTGCTGCCTACCTGAGCGAGAACGCTGGCAAGCTGTAATTGCTGCGTGTATGAAAAAACCGGCCTTCGTGGCCGGTTTTTTTATGCCTCACTGTGCAGGTCTCTTACGGACGCGCTCGCGAATGCTTTTGGCAGATCAATCGTTGAAATCGCGCCAGCCGCCCATTTCTTTCCAGCGGTTGACGATGCCGCAGAACAGCTCAGCGGTTTTCTCGGTGTCATAACGTGCCGAGTGCGCCTCACGCCCGTCGAAATCGATGTCAGCGCTCTGGCAGGCTCGTGCCAGCACGGTCTGGCCATACGCCAGGCCCGCCAGGGTGGCGGTGTCGAAGCTGGAGAACGGGTGGAACGGGTTGCGCTTCAGGTCATTGCGCGCCACTGCTGCATTGAGGAAACCCAGGTCGAAGCTGCTGTTGTGGCCGACCAGAATTGCCCGCTTGCAGCCGTTGGCCTTGAGTGCCTTGCGCACGCCGCGGAAGATGTCGGTCATCGCGCTTTCCTCGCTGACCGCCATGCGCAGCGGGTGGTCCAGCTTGATCCCGGTGAACTCAAGTGCGGCCGGCTCGATGTTGGCGCCCTCGAACGGCTCCACGCGGTGGAAGTAGGTATGTTCGGGGAACAGGAAGCCTTTCTCGTCCATGCCGATGGTGACGGCGGCAATTTCCAGCAATGCATCGGTAGCGCTGTTGAAACCACCGGTTTCAACATCCACCACGACCGGCAGATAGCCGCGGAAGCGCTCGGCCATCGGATGGCGAGGACCGCTGCTGCCTTGGGTGTCCAGGTCGTCTTCGTAAAGGTCTTCGCTCACGCGTTTTTCTCCAGCAGGCGCCAGCGCAGTTTTTCGCCAGCGCGCAGCGGGACTACGGTTTGCTCGCCAAATGGCAGGCTTTCCGGAGCGGTCCATTCTTCGCGGACCAGGGTAATGGTGTCGGTGTTCGCCGGCAGGCCATAGAAGGCCGGGCCGTGCAGGCTGGCGAAGCCTTCCAGCTTGTCCAGCGCGTTACGCTGCTCGAACGCTTCGGCGTACATCTCGATGGCCGCATAGGCGGTGTAGCAACCCGCGCAACCGCAGGCTGCTTCCTTGGCGTGACGGGCATGAGGTGCCGAGTCGGTGCCGAGGAAGAACTTCGGATTGCCGCTGGTGGCTGCGTCCAGCAAGGCCACCTGGTGGGTGTTGCGCTTGAGGATCGGCAGGCAGTAGAAGTGCGGGCGAATGCCGCCGACCAGCATGTGGTTGCGGTTGTACAGCAGGTGCTGGGCGGTGATGGTCGCACCCACGTTGGCCGGGGCCTCGGTGACGAACTGCGCGGCATCGCTGGTGGTGATGTGTTCGAACACCACTTTCAGCGTCGGGAAGCGCTCGACCACACGGCGCATGTGCTCGTCGATGAAGCGCTTCTCGCGGTCGAACACGTCGATCTCGCTGCGGGTCACTTCGCCATGCACCAGCAGCGGCATGCCCACTTCCGCCATTGCCTCTATGGCCGGGAAGATGTTGTCGATGTTGGTCACGCCGGAATCGGAGTTGGTGGTGGCGCCGGCCGGGTACAACTTGGCGGCGTACACGAAACCGCTGGCCTTGGCCGCGCGGATGTCCTCGGGGCTGATGTTGTCGGTGAGGTACAGCACCATCAGCGGCTCGAAGCGGCTGCCGGCCGGGCGGGCAGCCAGAATGCGCTCACGGTAGGCGCCGGCCTCGGTGGCATTGCGCACCGGCGGCACGAGGTTGGGCATGATGATGGCACGGGCGAAGGTACGCGCCACGTCGCCAACGGTGTGGGGCAGGACGGCACCATCGCGCAGATGGATGTGCCAGTCGTCGGGGCGCAGGAGGGTCAGGCGATCGGACATTGGGGATTCCAGGCGGGTCGAACTCAAGCCCCAATCCTACCGGAAAACCCCGGGGCGAGCACGGCTATCAAGTTTTCCGGACAGCGTCCGATAGCCTGCAGGTAAGCCGTCAGAATTTGTGGAGCCGCCCGTGCGCCAGCGTTACCTAGCCCTGTTGACCCTGTTCGCCAGCCTGCCGGCCGGCGCACTGACTTTCCAGACGCGCATGGAGAACATTGCCTGGAAGGTCGAGGGTGACCAGTTCGAGTGCCGTCTGAGCCAGCCGATCGAAGGTTTCGGCAGCGGTACGTTCGTGCGTCGGGCAGGCGAGCAGCCGGTGTTCCAGCTGCGGTCGGACAGCAATGTACTGGGTGCCGGCACCGCCAGCCTGCTGGCTGCGGCAGCGCCGTGGCAACCTGGGCGTGGCGATATCAACCTGGGCAATGTGCGTATGGCCCGCAGTGGCGTGCTGTTCAGCTCCTCCCAAGGGCAGGCCAGCCGGCTGATCAACGGCTTGCTCGACGGGCGTAGCACCATCGTGCGCAACTACACCGGTGAGGCGGGCAGGCCGATGGAGGTGCGTGTGCTGCCGGTCAGCTTCGCCAAAGCCTACAATGACTATCAGGTCTGTGCTGGCAAGCTGTTGCCGATGAACTACGACCAGGTGCGCCAGACCCAGGTGGGTTTCCCCGGGGGCGGTATCGAGCTGGATGCAGCAGCCAAGGCGCGGCTGGACGTGATCCTCGATTACATGAAAGCCGACCCGACGGTGAATCATGTCGAGCTCAATGGGCATTCCGATAACAGTGGCAACCGCCTGGCCAACCGCGACCTGTCACGCCGCCGTGCATTGGCCGTTGCCGATTACTTCAAGGCTAACGGTGTGCCGGAGGAGCAGATCACTGTGCGCTTCCATGGCGAACGTTATCCGCTCGCGAAGAACAACAGTGCGTCGAATCGGGCGCGTAATCGGCGGGTGAATATCGAGCTGGATCGGGTGGCGGTGGTTGAGAAACCGGTGGAAAAGCCGGTTGAGCAAGCGGCGCCGGTTGTTGCACCGGTATCAGGGCCTGTTCCAGCGGGTCCGGTTGCTGCACCTGCCTCGGGCGTTCCAGGGGCGAAGGCGCCCTGAGATCTGGTCGGTGCATGTCATGGGCTCGCATCAAGGCCGCCAGGGGTTCGTCACAACATTTTCAGCGCCTGTTAGATCGAGCGCCGCCAGGTGTCCGCCTCGACACATTCTGCGCCTGTGAGATCGAGCGCCGCCCGCGCGGCGCTTCGCGGGTAAACCCGCTCCTACGTTTGTTTCGGGCCAATTATGCCTGTGGGATTCGCGCGCGAACGCCTTGGTGCCTATCTCGATATCGTGTCGTACCAACAAGGCGGTCGCGCACGCCAGGCACAGGATGGACTGGCCCGAAACAAACGTAGGAGCGGGTTTACCCGCGAAGCGCCGCGCGGGCGGCGCTCGGTCTCACAGGTGCAGAATGTGTCGAGGCGGACACCTGGCGGCGCTCGATCTCACAGGCGCTGAACTCCTCAAGGCATGCACGCTGCGGCTCGACGCCCCTCCATGGTCCTCATGCCACATCCCGCAACCGACCGCCCGTCGCCCCTACGAAAGTTCCTGTCGCTTTGTCGTCAGAAGCTGTCGCCCCACTGTAAATTTATCCGCAACGCCGGTAGAATCGGTCCCTTTCCGTACAACCCCGTGGAGTGATGGCATGGCGGACGTAAAAAAGGTCGTACTGGCGTATTCCGGCGGCCTTGATACTTCGGTGATTCTCAAGTGGCTGCAGGATACCTACAACTGCGAAGTGGTGACCTTCACCGCTGACCTGGGGCAGGGCGAAGAGGTCGAACCGGCCCGTGCCAAGGCCCAGGCAATGGGCGTTAAAGAGATCTACATCGACGACCTGCGCGAAGAATTCGTGCGTGATTTCGTGTTCCCGATGTTCCGCGCCAACACCGTCTACGAAGGCGAGTACCTGCTGGGTACTTCCATCGCCCGTCCGCTGATCGCCAAGCGCCTGATCGAAATCGCCAACGAAACCGGCGCTGACGCCATTTCCCATGGCGCCACCGGCAAGGGTAACGACCAGGTGCGCTTCGAGCTGGGTGCCTATGCCCTGAAGCCAGGCGTCAAGGTCATCGCCCCATGGCGTGAGTGGGACCTGCTGTCCCGCGAAAAGCTGATGGACTACGCCGAGAAGCACGGCATCCCGATCGAGCGCCACGGCAAGAAGAAGTCGCCGTACTCGATGGACGCCAACCTGCTGCACATCTCCTACGAAGGCGGTGTCCTGGAAGATACCTGGACCGAGCACGAAGAAGACATGTGGCGCTGGAGTGTCTCGCCTGAGAACGCCCCGGACCAGGCTACCTACATCGAGCTGACCTACCGCAATGGTGACATCGTTGCCATCGACGGCGTCGAGAAATCCCCGGCCACCGTCCTGGCAGACCTGAACCGTATCGGTGGTGCCAACGGCATCGGCCGTCTGGACATCGTCGAAAACCGTTACGTCGGCATGAAGTCGCGCGGTTGCTACGAAACGCCTGGCGGTACCATCATGCTCAAGGCACACCGTGCCATCGAGTCGATCACCCTGGACCGCGAAGTCGCTCACCTGAAAGATGAGCTGATGCCAAAGTATGCCAGCCTGATCTACACCGGCTACTGGTGGAGCCCGGAGCGTCTGATGCTGCAGCAGATGATCGATGCTTCGCAGGTCAACGTGAATGGTGTGGTGCGCCTGAAACTGTACAAGGGCAATGTGACCGTGGTTGGCCGCAAGTCGGACGATTCGCTGTTCGATGCCAACATCGCCACCTTTGAAGAAGATGGTGGTGCCTACAACCAGGCAGATGCTGCTGGCTTCATCAAGCTCAATGCACTGCGTATGCGCATTGCCGCCAACAAGGGCCGTTCGCTGCTCTGATTGCTGGTGTGTGCGAAAACCCCGGCTCAGTCCGGGGTTTTTTTATGCCCGCGCAAAGGTGGGTCGTTCAACTTCGATGGCTCGCATCATCGCCCTCAAGTGCGCTGATCGAAAGCTGCGCACATTGACGTCTGTCCAGATTGCAAAAGCGCCAGACTCGCGTTGGCTCGGGCGGTTGGGCAAGTGCGTGCAAGAGTTGCTGCTCCATCATGCGATAGGCGTCGGGGCCGGAGAACATGAACGTGACAGGCTCGCCCTGTACCGCCTCACGGGCATCATTGGAAATCGCGGGTGTGGCCACACTGTTCAGTGCTGGCGTGTTGGGCTGTGCTGTGCTGTCGGGTAGCGGGTTGTAGAACGACTTGTAATTGAAGTTGAGCGTCAGAAAGAACAGTGCCGTCAGAAAGAATGGAAAGCCTACCAGGAACCAGGTGTAGAGCTTTTGGCTGGACTCGCCGAGAAATGGCAGTGTGGCAAGGGCGGAGGCTTCGATGATCCCCGCGAAGATGGCAATGATCGTCAGCGGGGCGACAGGTTGTGCTTGGGTCATATGGGCCGTCTCCAGCGGTTTTGTCCATCTTTACCTTACTGCTGTACTCAACTAAAGGCTGGATTGTTTCCCGGGGGAGGAATGATCGTCAGAGAACCTCGTTGTATGGCTTTTTCAACGTGTTTGAATCGGAAGTTTTCCTCTGCTCAAGATCAGTATTCAACTGGTACGTTTATGTCTGTGGGTGGTACCGTTTCTTTCGGTAATAAGTAATTTGTTTGTTACAACCCTAGTCATTATGTGTAGGAAGTTTCTGTAAGTTCTGTAGGCTTTTTCTGTCCATCGCTTTCGCTGGTAAATCGCCGCGCCAGCAAGCGTCCTGTCGGTTATCGTGGCGTGCCAAAGCAACAACAATGTATGGATATCGCATGAATAAAGTGCTTATCGTGGATGATCATCCGGTCATACGCCTGGCCGTACGCATGCTGATGGAGCGGCATGGGTATGACGTTGTGGCGGAGACTGACAATGGGGTAGCTGCGCTGCAGCTGACGCGGCAACACCTGCCGGATATTGTGGTGCTGGATATCGGTATCCCGAAGCTGGATGGCCTGGAGGTGATCGCCCGCATGGCGACATTCAGCCCGGGTAGCAAGGTACTGGTGCTGACGTCGCAGGCCCCCGGCAACTTTTCGATGCGCTGCATGCAGGCAGGGGCGGCGGGTTACGTGTGCAAGCAGCAGGAGCTTACCGAACTGCTCAGCGCTATCAAGGCTGTGTTGTCGGGTTACAGCTACTTCCCCAACCAGGCCTTGCATGCGTCACGTGGCAGGGGGGCGGGCAGCGAGACGGATATGGTGAATCGCCTGTCTGCGCGAGAAATGACGGTGCTGCAACAACTGGCGCGAGGGCGTTCGAACAAGGAGATTGCCGACAGCATGTACCTCAGTAACAAGACGGTCAGTACCTACAAGTCACGGCTGCTGCTCAAGCTCAATGCACGGTCATTGGTTGACCTGATCGAGCTGGCGCAACGGCAAGGTCTGAACTGATCGCCAAGCCTTGAAGCCTCCAGCCAGGAGGCTTTGCCAGGGCTATCGGTCCTTGACTACGGGACCCGCACTACAGGTCGTAATCGAAATCGGCCAACTGCTTTTGCAGGCGCCGTTCTTCCAGCATGTTGTCGATGGTGCGGCGTTTGCTCAGGTTGGTTTTTGCTGTTTCAACCTGTGGCTCCGCGTCATCGTCTGCGGCAACAAAATCATCATCGATCGACAGGTCGTCTTTATCGGTACTCATGAGTCGCTCCAAGCCAAGGGGCCATTGGCCGTCCTTATAACCAGAAAGCAGACGCTGGTAAAAAAGATTTTTTCAATCGACGTGAGTGGTTTTTGGCAATCGGCTCAATCGTCGGAGGTTTTGTGCTTGTACTCGCACAAATCTTCGATCCTGCAGCTGCCGCACCTTGGCTTGCGCGCCTGGCATACGTAGCGCCCGTGCAGGATCAGCCAGTGGTGGGCGTCGAGCAGGTAGTCCTTGGGTACAAACTTGACCAGTTTCTTTTCCACTTCCAGCACCGTTTTGCCTGGCGCGATGCCCGTGCGGTTACTCACCCGGAAAATATGAGTATCCACGGCCATGGCCGGTTGGCGAAACGCCGTGTTAAGCACCACATTGGCGGTTTTGCGGCCGACGCCGGGTAGCGCCTCCAACGCTTCGCGGGTTTGCGGTACCTGGCTGTCGTGGCGCTCGATCAGCAGCCGGCACGCTTCTATGACATTCTTGGCCTTGCTGTTGTAAAGCCCGATGGTCTTGATGTATTCGCTGAGGCCTTCAACGCCCAGGGCATAGATGGCCTCGGGGGTGTTGGCGACGGGGAACAGGCGGGCAGTGGCCTTGTTGACGCCGACGTCGGTGGATTGCGCGGACAGTGTCACGGCGACCAGCAGTTCAAACGGGGTCGTGTAGGCCAGTTCGGTCTTGGGGTCGGGGTTGTCTTCGTGCAGCCTGCGAAAAATCTCCAGGCGTTTGGCGGCATTCATGAAATCAGGGCTTTCCTTGACGATGTGGGTGGGCAGGGCCCGGAAGCAGGCGATTGTACAAGGCCAACAGCAGTCCCAGCAGCAGTAGCGCACCAGGGGCGAGGCTGGCCAGGTGCAGCTCGGCATGGTCAGCCAGCCATTGGCGGCTGGCGCCCAGCAGCAGGCAACTGGCAAAGACAGCGCCGAGGTGCGTTGCGAGCAGGCGCCAGCGGTGTTGGTCAGGCAGCAGGTGGTCACTGGCCAGGCATTGCAGGCACAACAATGCGGGATAGTGGCCCAAAGCAATGGCCAGCGGTAGCAGCCAGGCCCGCATGGCCAACTGCAGGCAACTGGCCAAGGCTGCCAGCAGCAGCAGGCTAGCCAGTACATAGGCCCAGCTGGCCATGTGTTTACGCAGTGGCGCCAGCAACAGTTGGTGCAGGCACCCCATCACTACTGCGCACAGGCCGATGGCCGCGCCTTCAGCCAGCGTTCGGGTGGCACCCAGCAGTGGCGCCAGGCTCATGGCCAGCAGGCAGAACCTATTCATGCGCGGCGCCCTCCAGCAATACACTACGCTGCTCGTCGAAATAGCTCAGCGTGTCTTGCAATGCGGCGATCACCGCTCGCGAGGTCACGGTTGCGCCGGCCAATTGGTCAAAGTCACCCTGGTCCCGCTTCAGTGCCCAGTGATCGCCCTGATCGCGGTTGTTGAACTGACTCAGCCAGTGCAATCGCGGATCTCCCAGGCGGTCGCCCAGCCCGGGGCTTTCCTGTTGTTCGACAACCTGGCTGCCGATCAGCCGGCCGTCCGTGGTGATGGCGACGCTCAGTACGATCGGCCCGGCATACCCCTGGGTCTGTGTGATCAGGATAATGGCGCTTGGCTTACCTGCCAAAGTGGCACGGTAAGCCGCCAGGATACGGCTGTTGGGCCGCTGTGCGGCGGGCCTTGGCAGTGGGCTTTCCAGCGGCTGGTTGTCATAGCTACCGTCGGGCAGCACGGCCAGCCGCTGGCGGCTTTGCAGCTGCTTTTCAGCGCCGGCGATGGCCGGACCGGTCCACTGCCGCCAGGCCAGGGTGGCAGACACTGCCAATACTCCAGTCAGCAGCAGCAGGCCCACATCCCGAACCCCGCGCTTCATCGGGCTGCCTGCTGACGCCGCACAGCCATACGATCGAGCGCCGGTGCCAAAAGGTTCATCAGCAGGACGGCGAACGCGGTGCCATCCGGGTAGCTGCCCCAGGTACGAATCAGGTAGATGAGCACCCCTGTCCCCACGCCGAAGCACAGCTTGGCCCAGTCGTCTCTGGGGCCGGACACTGGCTCGGTCGCAATGAAGAAGGCTGCCAGCATGGTCGAGCCGGAAAACAGGTGCAGCAAAGGCGAGCCATTGGAGTCCGACCCCGAACCGTTCCAGCCCAACAGGCTGAATACCACTAGCCCTGCTAGCAAACCTGCCGGCGCATGCCAACTGATCACCATGCGCTGCAGCAAGAACAGGCCGCCAAGCAGGAATGCCAGGTTGACCCATTCGCTGCCTGCCCCGCCAATGTTGCCAAAGCCTGGATGGCTGGCGAACAGCTCGTCGATGGTCAGGCTGCGGTTGTGGCGCAAGCCGTCGAGCAATGTCGGACGGGCCCAGGCATCGATCTGTTCGCCCCCAGCGAACACCTGCTGCACGCTGTCGAGCAGGCCTGGGGCCTGCCCAGGCCAATGGTTCATCTGCAACGGGAAGCTGAGCAGCACGAAGGCATAACCCACCATGGCCGGATTGAACAGATTTCGCCCGACCCCACCGTAGGCCTGCTTGCCGATACCGATCGCGACACTTGCCGCGATGACCGGCAGCCACCATGGCGCCAAGGTGGGCAGGGCGGCCGCCAGCAGCACGGCGGTCACCAGTGCGCTGCCGTCGTTTAGCGTCTGGCTCAGTGATTGGCTGCGCAGTGCCAGCAGCAATGCCTCGCACAGCAGCGCGGCGCTGGCGCACAGCAACAGGTTCAGCATCATGCCCCAGCCATGCAGCCAAAACAGCGCCAGCAGTCCAGGCGTGCAGGCGAGCAAGACCAGGCGCATGCTGGTGCGTAGGCGCGGATCGGGACTGCTCATTGGCCAAACATTCCGTTGAAACCGTAAAGCGCCATGGCCATCACCCCGGCACCAATCAATTCGATGGGCAGGCCGCGCAGCGCGTTGGGGATATCCGCGTGGGCGCTGCGCTGGCGCAGGTCGGCGAACACCATCAGCGCCAGCCAGAAGCCGCCCCCGGTCAGCAAGCCTTGGAGCAGCATGGTTGGCCAGGTGCCGTCGTCGCTTGTCTGTTGCAGGGCCAGCCCAAGCACTGCTGCATTGCTCAACAGCAACGCTGGCAACCCCACTACAGGCCAGGCCGGGCGCCACTTGGCCAATAGCCACGGCAGGCCCCAGGCGAGTAAAGCCAGCCAGGGCAATAGCAGAAACAGGGCAAGATCGTGGATGTGCAACGGGGCAAGTACCGCGTGCACCAGCAACTGCGCGCCGATTACGCCCAGGGCGATGCACAGGGCGCAGGCCAGGCCGTGCACCTGCAGTTGCAGCCCGGAGAGTGGCTGTCGGAGCAGGCACAGGTGATTGATCAGTGCGGCGCTGATCAGGACCAGGATGTAGTCATTCATGAGATGACGATAGCCGGGAATCGGGCCGATTGTCCGGGTTTGGCATGAAGGGGCCTGCGTAATTGTGGGGGCGGGCAGGCCGCTCCCACAATGGCCCGCAGGGCGGTTACTTGATGCGCTGGCCTGGCTTGGCGCCGCTGTCCGGGCTCAGCAGGTAGATTTCTTCACCGCCAGGGCCGGCAGCCATGACCATGCCTTCGGACACGCCAAAGCGCATCTTCCGGGGTTTGAGGTTGGCTACCATCATGGTCAGGCGGCCTTCCAGCTTGGACGGGTCTGGGTAGGCCGACTTGATGCCGGAGAACACGTTGCGGCGCTCGTCACCAATGTCCAGGGTCAGTTGCAGCAACTTGTCGGCACCCGCCACGGCTTCAGCCTTGACGATCAGCGCCACACGCAAGTCAACGGCAGCAAAGGTATCGAACTCGATCTCTGCCGACAGCGGGTCCTTGGCCAGCTCGCCATTGCCCGCCGGGGCCTTGGCTTCGGCAGCCAGCAGGTCTTCCTTGCTGGCAGCGACCATGGCTTCGACCTTGGCCGGCTCGATACGGCTCATCAAGGCCTTGAACGGATTAAGCGGGTGGTTTTCCAGGCGTGTCAGGTGGTCGTTCCAGGTCAGCGGGGCCACGTTGAGGAAAGCCTCGGCGTCAGCGGCCAGCACCGGCAGTACCGGTTTGAGGAAGATCACCAGCTGGCGGAACAGGTTGATGCCTTGGGCGCAGATGGCCTGGACTTCATCCTGCTTGCCTTCCTGCTTGGCCAGTGACCACGGTGCCTTGTCGGCGATCCAGGCGTTGGCGCGGTCGGCCAGTGCCATGATTTCGCGCATGGCTCGGCCAAAATCACGGGCTTCATAGGCTTCGGCGATGGAGGGGGCGGCAGCCAGGAAGGCTTCGGTCAGCTCTGGTGCGGCATCACCGCCGACCATCACGCCTTCGTTGCCCTTGTGGATGAAGCCGGCGCAGCGGCTGGCAATGTTGACGACCTTACCGACCAGGTCGGAGTTGACCTTCTGCACGAAGTCTTCCAGGTTCAGGTCCAGGTCGTCGACGCCACGGCCCAGCTTGGCCGCATAGTAGTAACGCAGGTATTCCGGCTGCAGGTGATCCAGGTAGGTGCGGGCCTTGATGAAGGTGCCGCGCGACTTGGACATCTTGGCGCCGTTGACCGTCAGGTAGCCGTGCACGTTGACTGCGGTCGGCTTGCGGAAGCCGGCGCCTTCGAGCATGGCAGGCCAGAACAGGGCGTGGAAGTTGACGATGTCCTTGCCGATGAAGTGGTACAGCTCGGCCTTGGAGCCTTCGTTCCAGAAGGCGTCGAAGTCCAGCTCCGGGCGGCGTGCGCAGAGGTTCTTGAAGCTGGCCATGTAGCCGATTGGCGCATCCAGCCATACGTAGAAGTATTTGCCAGGCTCACCCGGGATTTCGAAGCCGAAGTACGGCGCGTCGCGGGAGATGTCCCACTCCTGCAGGCCGGAGTCCAGCCATTCAGCCAGCTTGTTGGCTACCGCGTCCTGCAGGGTGCCGCTTCGGGTCCACTGCTGCAGCATGGCCTGGAAGTCTGGCAGCTTGAAGAAGAAGTGCTGGGAATCACGCAGTACCGGGGTGGCACCGGAGATCGCTGACTTGGGGTTCTTCAGCTCGGTGGGTGCGTAGGTGGCGCCGCATTTTTCGCAGTTGTCGCCGTACTGGTCTTCGGCCGCGCACTTCGGGCAGGTGCCCTTGATGAAGCGGTCGGCAAGGAACATGCCTTTTTCCGGGTCGAAGTACTGGGTCACCGAACGGGTGGCGATGTGCCCGGCTTCACGCAGGCGCGAGTAGATCAGGCTCGACAGCTCGCGGTTCTCTTCGCTGTGGGTGGAGTGGAAATTGTCGAAGTCCACCAGGAAGTCGGCGAAATCGCTGCTGTGCTCGGCCTGGACGTTGGCGATCAGCTGTTCCGGGGTGATGCCTTCCTTTTCGGCGCGCAGCATGATGGCCGAACCGTGGGCGTCGTCGGCGCAGACATAGATGCACTGGTTGCCGCGCAGCTTCTGGAAGCGCACCCACATGTCCGTCTGGATGTACTCCAGCATATGGCCGAGATGGATCGATCCATTGGCATAGGGCAGGGCGCTGGTGACGAGAATCTGGCGTGGCTCGGACATGGTGGCTCGGCTACTTATCTGGCTACGGGGTAAAAATGAGGGTGATCGGCCACTATAAAGGGCTGGCGAAGATATTTCACCCCGCAAGCGCATCTGCTGACGATTGACGGGTTAGGATAGGCGGCTGTTTTACATTCAGTTTGCCAATGGGAGTCTCCATGAGTGCCGTCACCCGTGCCGCCGTTGAAGGCGTGCTTCGCCAGTACACCGACCCCTACCTGAACCAGGACCCGGTCAGCGCCGGCTGCGTGCGCGCCATCGATATCCAGGGCGGGCAGGTCAGCGTGCAGTTGCAGTTGGGTTATGCCGCAGGGCTGTTCAAGAACGGCTGGGCCCAGGTGCTGCAGACCGCCATTGGCAGCCTCGAGGGAGTCACTGGCGCCCAGGTTTCGATCGATTGCGTGGTGGCTGCGCACAAGGCCCAGGCCCAGGTGCCAGCCATGGCCAACGTCAAGAACATCATCGCCGTGGCCTCGGGCAAGGGCGGTGTGGGCAAGTCGACCACCGCTGCCAACCTGGCCTTGGCCCTCGCCCGTGAAGGTGCGCGGGTAGGTATTCTCGATGCCGATATCTACGGCCCCAGTCAGGGGGTGATGTTCGGCATCGCCGAGGGTACCCGTCCACAGATTCGTGAGCAGAAGTGGTTCGTGCCGATCAAGGCCCACGGCGTGGAAGTCATGTCCATGGCCTTCCTCACCGACGACAACACGCCGATGGTATGGCGTGGCCCGATGGTCTCTGGCGCGCTGCTGCAACTGGTCACCCAGACCGCCTGGGATGACCTGGATTACCTGGTGATCGATATGCCGCCGGGTACCGGTGACATCCAGCTGACCCTGGCACAAAAGGTGCCGGTGGTCGGTTCGGTGATCGTCACCACGCCACAGGACCTGGCGCTGCTGGATGCCAAGAAGGGCGTGGAAATGTTCCGCAAGGTCAACATTCCGGTGCTGGGTGTGGTCGAGAACATGGCCGTGCATATCTGCTCGAATTGCGGCCATGCCGAACACCTGTTCGGTGAAGGTGGTGGCGAGAAGCTGGCCAGCCAGTATGGCGTCGACCTGCTGGCGTCGCTGCCGTTGTCGATGCTGATACGTGAGCAGGCCGACAGCGGCAAGCCGACGGCGATCGCCGAGCCGGAAAGCCAGATTGCCATGGTTTACCAGGAACTGGCCCGCCAGGTGGGCGCGCGGATCGTGCTGCAGGAAGCTGCGGCGCCGGCAATGCCCAGCATTACCATCAGCGAAGACTGACGCATTCCCTGTGGGGCAACTGTCTTGCTCAATTTCTAAAAGCTGGCGCGATCCCTGTGGGAGCGGCCTGGCGTCGCGAAAGGGCCGCGCAGCGGCCCCAGGATCTCCGCATCATGCATAGATTGCTGGGGCCGCTTTGCGGCCGTTTCGCGACACACGGCTCCACACACTTGCAATGCATGGCCTTCAGACAGGCATAAAAAAACCCGCCAGAAGGCGGGTTTTTTTGAAAGCTAGGAAGCTAGATCGACTTAGGCGATCTGAACTTCTTCAGCCTGCATGCCTTTCTGGCCGCGGGTAGCGACGAAAGTAACAGCCTGGCCTTCTTTCAGGGTTTTGAAGCCGTCAGCTTGGATGGCTTTGAAGTGCACGAACAGGTCATCGCCCGACTGAGGGGTGATGAAGCCGTAGCCTTTCTCATCGTTGAACCACTTAACAACACCGGATTGACGGTTGGACATTTTTCTGTCTCCTTGGACAATTTGATAACGGTCAGGAAAAACCCTGCCCGGGACTGAGCGCAAAGAGAGCAGAAAATTCAGCGATGGGCCGATCAGGATCGTGCATCAAACTAGAGATTCTCGGTGTCACGTGCAGCACAGTGGCAACACCTTACCCCACTTTCCGCAACCTGCCAATGGTCAGAAGACGCTTTAGGCAAATTCGGATCGGCGGCGGCTGCAGCCCCCACCCGGCGCGGGATGTGGGATGGAACTTTAACCTGGGCGCCGGGACCGGTAATATGCGCGTCACGATTTTCACCTCGCAACTCTTCAGGACACCCCGCCATGAGCATCAAATCGGACAAGTGGATTCGCCGCATGGCGCAGGAACACGGCATGATCGAGCCGTTCGTCGAGCGCCAGGTGCGCGGCGAGCAGGACAACCGCGTGATCTCCTTCGGCGTCTCCAGCTACGGATACGACGTACGCTGCGCCGACGAATTCAAGGTGTTCACCAACATCAACTCGGCCACCGTCGACCCGAAAAATTTCGATGCTGGCAGCTTCGTCGATATCAAGAGCGACGTGTGCATCATCCCGCCAAACTCTTTCGCCCTGGCGCGTACTGTCGAATATTTCCGCATTCCCCGTGACGTGCTGACCATTTGCCTGGGCAAGAGCACCTACGCCCGGTGCGGCATCATCGTCAACGTCACGCCGCTCGAGCCCGAGTGGGAAGGCCACGTGACGTTGGAGTTCTCCAACACCACCACGCTGCCGGCGAAGATCTACGCCAACGAAGGCGTGGCGCAGATGCTGTTCTTGCAGTCCGACGAAGAGTGCGAAGTGTCGTACAAGGACCGTGGCGGCAAATACCAGGGCCAGCGCGGCGTCACGCTGCCGCGTACCTGAGCCGACAAGCGCGGGGAATTACCCGCGCCTTTGGCACTCCAACGAAGTAACGCCGGTGTGCATGATGTACATCGGCTTTCGTCAGGAGCAGCCAATGAAACTCCATCCCGCAATCAGTGCCAAGCTGGCAGGCCTGCAGCCCAATCACGTAGGGTTGTTGCCCTGGTCACTGCTGGCGCACCCGCTGCCCATGCAAGCGGGGGGCGTGCCCCATCAACCTGACCCCGATACCCCGCAACCGCCGGAACCCGGTGAGACGCCTCCCATGGAGCCGGGTGAACCGACCTTGCCGGACGAGCCGCCTCCCGCCCCTGTCGCTTAAGCGTCGCTAAAGCGGCCAGACGCGGTCAGCGCCAACCAGGTACAGCCGGCTGGCGCTGGCGGGGGTGATTTCCCATCCTCCGGTGAACTCACCGAATGCAGGTAGCAGGCTGACTTGCTCATCGATCACGAAGCAAGGCAGGCGCAAGCGCTGACGGGCCTTGCCGCGCAGGACGAAGACGGGGTGTACGTGGCCCGCCAGTACCGGGTGTGTGTGGTGGGGCTGCGGCTCGTGCTGCAGGGCAAAGGGCTCCAGAACCCAAGGCTCGTCCACGACCTGAATATCGAGCGAGGCGGGTGGATCGCCGGCGTTGCGGTCATGATTGCCGCGTATCAGCACTATTTTCAGTTCATTGTGCCGCTTGCGCCAATCATCCACTTTGGCCAGCGTTGCCGGTGCACGGGCCGCGCGGGCATGCAGAAAGTCGCCCAGGATGATCAGTTGCTCACAGTCCTGTGCGGCCAGCAGGCGATCGAGCCTGGCGAGTGTCGCCTCAGTCGTTCCACGTGGCACCGGTTGATGCAGGGCGCGGTAGCTGGCGGCCTTTCCGATGTGCACGTCAGCCACCAGCAAGGCGCGGCGGGCGGGCCAGTAGATGGCTTTGTCGGCAAGCAGCCAGAGCGCCTGCCCCCGGTGTTCGATGGGTTGGTAATTCATCCCGCGTTCGCCGCTTGTTCCAGTTCCGCCACCATCCGCGCAATGCGGTCTGCCAGCTTCTCGGTGCTCAATGTCTCGCGCATGCCTTCCACCAACAAGGCAAACGCCAGTGGCCCTGGCCGCTCCAACGCCCGCAGGTCCAGTTGCAACTCACTCATTTTTAGCAGTTGCCGATGCAGCCGTTCGATTTCCAGCTCTTCGCTCAAGACTTCATCCCGCGCCTGGCCAAGCAGCAAATTCCCCGCGTCGTGCTTGCGAAACACCTCATAGAACAGCCCGCTGGAGGCCTGGATTTGCCGCGTGCTCTTCTGCGCGGCGGGATAGCCGCCAAACACCAGCCCGGCAATCTGGGCAATTTCACGAAAGCGCCGCAGTGCCATTTCCCCGGCATTCAGGCTGGCCAGCACATCTTCCAGCAGGTCCGCGGTGCCGAGCGCTTGTGGCAAGTGCCTGGCCCAGTCCACCTGGGCAGGGCTGAGGAGTTCGAATCCGTAGTCATTGACGGCAATCGATACCGACAGTGGTTGTGCGCGGCTAACCCGCCAGGCAATCAGATTGGCCAAGCCCAGGTTGGCCATGCGCCCGGCAAAGGGATACAGGAACAGGTGCCAGCCCTGGCGTGACTTGAAGGTCTCGGCCAGCAGCGTGCCTGTGGTGGGTAAGGCTGACCACTGCGCCTGAAGCGCAAGCAGCGGGCGTACTGCCCGCATTTCCGGCCCGTCAAAGCGTTCATGGGCGGCAGCATCGAGTTGCTCGACCAGCGCCTCGGCCAGTTCGCTCGAGAGCGGCATACGCCCGCCGTTCCAGCGCGCTACCGCAGCCTTTCGCGCCGTGCTGCGACGCACATAGGCCGTCATGTTTTCCACGCGTACCAGCTCCAGTACCCGCCCGGCAAATACCAGCGTATCGCCGGGGCGCAGGCGGGCGATGAACGCTTCTTCAACACTGCCCAGCGTTTTCCCGCCGCCGCCCTTGCTCCAGTATTTCAGTTGCAGGTTGGCATCGCTGACGATGGTCCCGATGCCCATGCGGTGGCGCCGCGCCAGGCGTTCGCTGGTAACCCGGTAAACACCGTCGGCCTGGCGCTCGACGCGCTGGTAGTCCGGGTAGGCGGTCAGTGAGCTGCCGCCGTGGCAGACGAAGTCCAGCGCCCATTGCCATTGGCTGTCGCGCAACTGGCGAAAGGCCCAGGTGCTGCGCACTTCGGCGAGCAGTTGCTCCGGGCGAAAACCGCTGCCCAAGGCCATGCTGACCAGATGCTGTACCAGCACGTCCATGCACAGGCGCGGTGAAAAGCGGGCTTCGATGTGGCCGGCTATCAGCGCCTGCCGGGCCGCCGCCGCTTCCACCAGTTCCAGGCTATGGGTGGGCACCAGGGTGACCCTGGAGCGCCGCCCAGGCGCGTGTCCTGAGCGACCCGCCCGCTGCATCAGGCGGGCGATGCCCTTGGCCGAGCCGATTTGCAGCACCCGTTCCACGGGCAGAAAGTCCACGCCCAGGTCCAGGCTGGAGGTGCAGATCACCGCCTTGAGGCTGCCTTGCTTGAGGCTGCGCTCGACCCAGTCGCGGGTATCACGGGCCAGCGAGGCGTGGTGAAGGGCGATCAGCCCGGCCCAGTCCGGGCGGGCCTCAAGCAGGGCCTGATACCAGATTTCTGCCTGGGCACGGGTGTTGGTGAACACCAGGCTACTGGCACTGGCATCGATCTCATGACTGACCTGGTCGAGCATCTTCAGGCCCATGTGTCCAGCCCAAGGGAAGCGCTCGATCGCTGCTGGCAGCAGGGTGTCGACTTGCAGTGCCTTGTCTTGCCGGCCTTGTACCAGCAGGCCGCCTTGAGGCAGCAAGACATCCCGTGCGTGTTGCAGGTTGCCGAGCGTTGCCGACAAGCCCCAGGTCGGTAGGCCTGGGTGCCAATGCCGCAGGCGCGCCAAGGCCAGCTGCAGTTGTACCCCGCGCTTGTTGCCAAGCAGCTCGTGCCATTCATCCACTACCACCAGTTGCAGCGTGGCGAAATCCTCATGTGCCTGTGCCCGGGTCAGCAGCAGGGTCAGGCTTTCGGGGGTGGTGATCAGCACACTGGGTAGCCGCCGGGCCTGTCGGGCGCGCTCGGCACTGTTGGTGTCGCCGCTGCGCACCCCTACGCTCCAAGGCAGCTGGAGCTCATCAAGCGGCGCTTGCAACGCACGTGCGGTGTCGGCGGCCAGGGCACGCATGGGCGTCACCCACACCACCTGTATGGGGGCCAACTGGCGGCTTTGGGGCCTGGGCTTGAACGCACGTAGTGCAGCGAGCCAGACCGCATAGGTCTTGCCGGCACCGGTACTGGCATGCAGCAAACCGGACTCGCCCCGTTCGACGGCAGCCCATACGCGCCGTTGGAAAGCGAAGGGCTTCCAGCCGCGCTTGGCAAACCAGGCATTGGCGAGGTCGTTAGCAGCAGGCATGAGGCAGGTGGCCCTCCGAAGGCTGTGCTTCTACAGACCACTTGCCGGCTGCAATGGTTTTACCGGATCAATTGGCCAACAGGTAGCCGCTGCGGCATACCTGTTCGCCGGCCACATGGGCGATGACCATGCCAGCCGTGGCCATGCGCCGTACGCTACGCGCATACAGCAGGCCTGGCTGGCGGTTGCGCAGGGCGGTGACTCGGTCACTGAGCGGGTCGATGACTTCGGCAATCAGTTGGCCGGCCTCCAGGTGCTGGCCCGGTTTGGCGTGGTAAACCAGCAACCCACCCAGTGGCGTTGCCACGGGTTCCACCGCGGCCAACGGCGTGGCGTGGCGTAACAGCGCGGGCAGAGCGGCGCTGGTGCCTTCGATGACACCTGCATGGGTCAGGAAGTCAAGGATCGCCTGGCAGTCCTTGCTGGCCAGATCATGGCTGACATCCGCCTGGCCACGCAGCTCGACGGTGACCGAGCAGCAGCCCAGCGGAATCGGGAAGCGTTTGCCGAAACGTTGCTGCAATTGCCACCAGACCAGGCTGAAACATTCATCGAACGACTGCCCGCCCGAGTCCGTTGCCAGCAGGCTGGCCTGGGCGCCCAGGTAACGGGCCAAGGGTTCGATCTGGGGCCAGGCATCGGGTGTGGTGTACAGGTGCTCGACTGCTTCGAAGTCGCAGTGCAGGTCCAGCACCATATCGGCATCGCAGGCCAGGCGCTGCAGTATCAGGCGCTGGGCCTGCAGGGGTGTGCGGGCCGGGTGTGCGTCCAGGCCGCGGCGCAGGTATTCGCGGATCAGTGCAAGGTTGTGCGTCGGGTCCTGGGTGAGGTGTTCTTCGATCAGGTCGCCGATGCTGTCCGACAGGTCGACGAAGTTGCGATTGAAGTTCTCGCCGCTTTGCAGTTCAAAACGCCCCAATGGCGCATCCAGCAGCACTTGCTCCAGGCCCACCGGGTTGGCCACCGGCACCAGAATGATCTCGCGCTGCAGTCGGCCTTGCTGTTCCAGCTCGACCAGACGGCGCTTGAGGTGCCAGGCTACCAGCATGCCCGGTAGCTCGTCGGCGTGCAGTGAGGCCTGTATATAGACTTTGCCACCACTGCGAGGGCCGAAGTGGAAACTGTGCAGTTGGCGGGTGATGCCCGGTACGGGGGAGAGCAGGTCATGGGTTGAATGGTGCATGTTGGTCCTGGCTGCGTGGCGAAAACGGTCTGCGACACGGGTCGGCTCAAAAATAGAAGCATAGTTTCAGCGAATGCGCCTCATCCTGCAGCAGTCGGGCATCGCAAACTTTTTCAGGCCAGTAGCGCCTGCAAGGTGGCCAGGTCATCTGCCTCCTCCACCGGCTTGTCCAGCCGCCAGCGCAGCATGCGCGGAAAGCGCACGGCGATACCGCTTTTGTGGCGCCGGGACAGGGCGATGCCTTCGAAGCCCAGCTCGAACACCAACGTTGGGGTCACACTGCGCACCGGCCCGAACGTTTCCACCGTGGTCTTGCGGATGATGGCGTCGACCTTGCGCATTTCTTCGTCACTGAGCCCTGAATAGGCCTTGGCAAAGGGCACCAACGCCCGACCGGGGGTGCCTGCCGGTGCATCCCATACGGCAAAGGTGTAGTCGCTGTACAGACTGGCCCTGCGGCCGTGGCCCCGTTGGGCATAGATCAGCACCGCATCGACGCTGAACGGGTCGATCTTCCACTTCCACCAAATGCCCATGTCCTTGGTGCGCCCCACGCCGTACAGGGCCTCGCGCTGCTTCAGCATCAGCCCTTCCACGCCCAGGCTGCGTGACTGTTCGCGCTGGCGGGCAAGGTCGGCCCAGTCCGGGCCTTGCAGCAAAGGCGACAACAGCACGGGGGCAAGTGGGTGTTCATCCACCAGGCGTTCCAGCTGGCTTCGGCGTTCGTGCTGCGGTCGGCTGCGCCAGTCATCGCCCTGCCACTCCAACAGGTCGTAGGCCTGCAACACCACCGGCGCATCGTTCAGCAGCTTTTTGCCCAGCGTTTTGCGACCGATGCGCTGTTGCAGCAAGGCGAAAGGCTGCACGGCCAGTTCCGTCTCGGTTTCACCGGGTTTCCAGACCAGAATCTCGCCATCGAGCACCACGCCATCGGGCAACGTCTGTGCCAGGCCATGCAGTTCGGGGAAACGCTCGGTAACCAGTTCTTCGCCGCGTGACCACACCCACAGCTGGCCATCGCGCTTCACCACTTGCGCCCGAATGCCGTCCCACTTCCATTCGATTTGCCAATCGCTTGGTGGCCCGAGCAGGGTATCGAATTGATCGCTGGACACTTGCAGCGGATGGGCCAGGAAGAAGGGGTAGGGCTGGCCGCCACGCTGGTTGTGTTCATCGGCGGACTCTGGGGCGATCAGCCTCTGGTAACTGGCTGCGGTGGGGCGATGGCCTATATCGGTGTAGCCGACCAGGCGCTGGGCCACGCGTTTGGCGTCCAGCCCGGCCAGTTGCGCCAGGGCGCGGGTGACCAACAGCTTTGACACGCCCACGCGAAAGCTGCCAGTGATCAGTTTCAGGCATAGCATCAGGCTGGCGCGGTCCAACCGGGCCCAGAGCGGCGGCAGGCGCTGGCGGACTTGCTCAGGCGGCAGCCCGCGCAGGGGCAGCAAGTGCTGTTCCACCCAGGTGGCCAGGCCTTCCTCGTTGCCATCGGCGTGCAGCGGCAGCAGCAGCGAAATGGTCTCGGCCAGGTCGCCCACGGCCTGATAGCTTTCTTCGAAAAGCCAGTCGGGCAGGCCAGCCAGTGCCGTTGCCAGTTCGCGTAGAAGGCGGGTGGGCACCAGTTGGCGTGGGCGCCCGCCGGCCAGGAAATACACCGCCCAGGCAGCATCGTCGGCGGGCGCCATGTCAAAGTAGTCGCGCAGTGCCTCGAGCTTGGCATTGCTGGAGGTGGTCGCGTCCAGGCGCAGGAACAGCGTAGCGAAGGCTTTCATGGCGAGGGGGCGGTGTTGGGCACATCGTCTTCGTCGCCATACTCGGTGACAAAGGCGCGGGCATCCAGGCCTTGTTCGGTGAGGTAGCGCACCAGTACCTCGACCGAGCCGTGAGTGACCATCACCCGTTGGGCACCGGTCTGGCCAATGGCCCAGAGCAGGCCGGGCCAGTCGGCGTGGTCGGACAGCACAAAGCCCCGGTCCACGCCGCGCCGTCGGCGGGCGCCGCGTAGCAGCATCCAGCCGCTGGCGAAGGCATCACTGTAATCGCCAAAACGGCGCATCCAGCTACTTCCGCCGGCTGATGGGGGCGCCAGGACCAGTGCCTGGCGCAGCAGAGGATCGTTGCGCGGTATATCGCCTGCGTAGCGGGTTTCCGGCAGGCGGATACCGGCATCCCGATACACCCGGTTGAGCGGCTCCATGGCGCCATGCACGAGGATCGGGCCGATGCTGGCATCCAGCCCATGCAGAATCCGCTGGGCCTTTCCGAAGGCATAGCAGAACAGCACGCTGGCCTTGCCCTGTTCACGGTTGGCCCGCCACCAGGCATTGATGCTGGCGAAGATCTCACTTTGGCTTGGCCAGCGGTAGATCGGCAGGCCGAAGGTCGACTCGGTGATGAAGGTGTGGCACGCCACCGGTTCGAAGGGCGTACAGGTGCCATCGGGTTCTACCTTGTAGTCACCGGATGCAACCCAGACTTCACCTCGATACTCCAGGCGCACCTGTGCCGAACCCAGCACGTGCCCGGCCGGGTGCAGGCTCAACGTCACGCCTTGGTGCAGCAGGCGCTCACCGTAGGGCAGGGTCTGCAAATGGATGTCCTGGCCCAGGCGGCTGCGCAGAATGCCGGCACCGGGGCTGGCGGTCAGATAATGGCCATTGCCGCTGCGTGCGTGGTCGCCGTGGCCGTGGGTAATGACAGCCCGGTCCACGGGCCGCCAGGGGTCGATGTAGAAATCTCCGGGCGGGCAGTACAGGCCTTCGGGGCGGGCGATGACAAGGTCCATGGCACGGGCACTGGTTCTGGGGTTACCCGTTAAGAGGCATGGTGCCAGACGTTAGTTCGGATGGATTTGGGAGGGCGCTGCTGAAAAACTTCATCAAGCCCCCTCATGCACCCCTGAAGAATGCCGTTACCGCCCCGGTACCAATGTAAGCCGCTGGTTGCCATACGCCCTGCCGAAGTTCTGCTGTTGCAGTGGCAGGCTCATGAAGCGCCCTTTGAACCAGGCATCCAGCCCGTCGCGGTAATGCGCGCTGGCCGGGTTGCCGGACTGGCCGCTGCTGGTCAGTATCTGCAACGGTTCGGCCTGGCCGAAGTCGACGATCATCCGTGCCGAGGCTGGCAGATGCGTGTCGAAGTCGCTGCCCCAGGCGAATGGTGTGAGGGCCAGGGTAGTGAAGTCGCCGCCTGCGGCAAGCGGCGCACGGCTGATCGCATCCCCCAGGCCATGGTAGGCCGGTGCCGGCCAGCGGTATTGGTGCAGCTGGCCCCACTGCCAGGTGCGTCGGTCGGCACCCAGCTGCGCGATCCCGGCCTCCATTGCGCCCGCCAGGCTGCGGGCGAGGATGGCGGGCTTGTCTTCTTTTTGCGGCGTGTTGCGGTCATCCCAGAAGGGGCTGTCATCGCGGCCCAGCAGATGATCGGCCTGCGCCGAGAACGACAAACGTGCATTGCTGACGAATGCCTGCCACGCCGGGCCGGCCTCCGGGCCCAGGTCATCGAGGAAGGTCTGGCGAGCGACCTCCTGCAAGAACAACTCGTACAGCGCGGCATCGGCCGACACCGGGCTCAGGCGGCCATCGAAGGCCTTGAGCCGGGCCAGCGTGTCGCGGGCCTTGTCGCGCTGCCCGGCGGGGAGGGCGTCGATCGCCTGCTTCAGTGGCTGGGCCATGCCGGGGGCGTCGAACATCTGCTTGAGCTTGTTGGCCAGCAGGGTCACTTGGTCGTTCTGCAGGGCCATCAGGCTGCGACTGTCGTGGCGACCGTTGCCGGCCAGCTGTGCCAGGCGTTCGGCACGTTCGGGGTAGTACCAGGTGCTGGACAGCTGCATGCCATAGCCGCGCGGCAGGCTGCGCTGGTTGGCGTGGCCGATCCAGCCTGCGGGCGGGTCCTGGTCGTACGGGTGCAGCATCGGGTCGGCATAGCCGTCCCAGTCGTAACGCCCGTCCCAGCCCGGCGAGGGCAGCAGGCCCTGGCCTTCGCGGCGATTGGGGTAGCGGCCACTGACTTGCCAGCCGATGTGCTCAGGCTCGGCGAAAACAAAGTTGACGGCAGCAGCCGTCACTTCACGTGTGCTGTCGAAGGCCCGCTCCACGTTCTTGGCCCGCGTCAGGTCGAACAGAGCATCCAGGCTGCGATCACCTTTGAATTGGGGCAGGTTCAGCGCCAGGCCCAGGCTGGCGTTTTCTGGCTGGGCCAGCAGGGTGCCGTGGCGGGTGTCGTACATCACTTCGCGCACGGGTCGCTGGCCACGTACAAAGTAGGTTTCGCTGCGGGCGCGGGCCGGCAGCCATTTACCATCGGCCAGGTAGCTCAGCTGATTGCCTTGGCGGCGCAGCTGCTCGAGGAACAGGTCCTGATTGTCGGCCATGACCGCGCTGCTGCTCCAGGCCAGCTTGCCATTGTAGCCGGCCAGCACAATTGGCAGGCCCGGCAAGGACAGGCCGGCAACCTGGTACTTGCTGGTATTGATTTGTACCGTGCTCAAGGCCCAGGCGGCGCGGCTGTCGCTGGCCAGCAGGCTCTTGCCGCTGCGGCTGCGCTGCGGGCCCAGGGCCAGGTTGGCCGACCCCGGGCTACCGAGCAGGTCGAGGTCGGCGAGCTTCTGGCTGGCAGCTGCCAGGGCTGGCAGCCCCGGCAACTGGCTGGCCAGGTTCAGGCCCTTGAGCTTGTCCACTTCCATTTCGGCCAGCGGCTCGTCCGGGGCCCCGGGCAGCAACCAGGCCAGCTTGTCGCTACCGGCTTTCTGCGCCAGGGTCAGGGCGCTGAGTTCCTCTTGCAGGTTGACCGACTGGCTGAACGCGTACAGGCAGAAGATCAGCGCCGAGTCTTCAGGCTTCCAGTATTCGGGGCGATAGCCACTACTGGCCAGGCCTGCTGGTAGCTTGTCGCGGTAGCGGAACAGGTAGGCGTTGACCCCGCGCGCGTACACTTCGAAGAAGCGCTTGAGCCGTGGCGATGCGTCGGCGTATTGCTGGGCGGCACTTTGCTTGAGGTTGGCGGCGCGCATGAGGCGGTCGATATCCAGCGCCTCGCTGCCGGCCAGTTCGGCCAGACGGCCTTGGGCGAGCAGGCGCATGGCGACCATCTGTTCGATGCGGTCGCCGGCGTGCACATAGCCCAGGCTGAACAGCGCATCATGGAAGCTGCTGCTTTCGATCAGCGGCGCGCCCATGGCATTGCGCCGTACCGAAACATTCTGTGCCAGGCCTTTGAGCGGCTGCACGCCGCTGGTCGGTGGCACGCTATCCTGGTAGCCGCCCGTCTGGCAGCCGGCCAGCCCGAGCATGCCGAGCAGGGTGGCAGCGGTTGCGAACCGCAGGCGGAAGGGAGGAAAGGCGGGGGCGGCCATGGCAAGGGCTCCTGCAAGGCGAGGCTGGTTTGGAAAGGCGCTAAGGTAGTAAGCGCGCAGGCGCCATGCAAGGTCCCAGGTCGGTTTATTTGATCGCGCCGGGTCAAACCTCGAAGTGCTCGGCCAAGGCGTCGGAAAAATGCGTGCAATTGATGCGCGTGTAGCGTTGGTAGTCACGGCTCACCGCGAATGCAGAGCCCGGCATCAGCAGGATCTTGTGTTGCTCCAGTTTACGCATGAAAGGTTGCAGGTCGGGCAGGTCCGGGTGGTAGACCCAAAGGAACATACCCCCTTGCGGCGCTATATCGAACTGCCAGCCGCGCTCGAGCAGCAAGCGTTGGGTTTGCACTTGCTGGCGGATCAGGCGCTGCTGCACGTCTTTCATGTGCCGGGCATACGTGCCATCCGACAATATGGTGTTGACGAAGCGTTCGCAAAACGCAGGGACGGCGACGCAGGTCAGCAGTTTAAGGCGTGTGAGCGGTTCGATCAGGTCTTGCGAGCAGGCAATGAACCCCACGCGCAGCGAGGCCGACAGGCATTTGGAGAAGCTGCCGATGTAGATAACCCGGTCAAGGTTGTCCAGCTCGGCAAAGGTCTGGCGCACAGCAGGGCTGAAGTCCCCATAGGCATCGTCCTCGACCACGAAGAACTCGTGCTCCACCGCCAGGCGCAGGACGCTGAAGGCGTTGTGCGGGCTGATGTTGCTGCCGGTCGGGTTGTGGAAGGTGCTGTTGCAGAAAAACGCCTTGACCTTGTGCCTGGCCAGGTGGCTTCTCATTTCTTCCACATCTGGCCCGTCCTGGGTCCGCCGAATGCCGACGACGTGCCCGCCAGCCAGTTGGATCAGCTTGATCAGGTTGCCGTTGCCCGGCTCGTCGACGAAAACGTGGTCGCCCGGTTTGATCAGCAACCGTGCAACCAGGTCCAGGCCTTGCGTGGCACCCAGTGTGGTCAGCAACTGGTTGGGCCGGGCTTCGACACGGGTCAGCCGTTTCATGTGCACGCACAGCTGTTTGCGCATGGGCAGGTACCCCTGGATGTCGCCGTACTCTGCCAGCGAGCTTTGCTCCAGCCGCGCCGTGCGACGAATTGCCTTGGCCAGCAGTTCGGTGTCGCGCCACGCGGGGGGCAGCCAGCCGCTGCCCAGCTTGGTGAAGTGCTGGCCGCCCTGCAGCAGCCGGAACAGGGGGTCGCCGGCCATGCATTCGGGTTCGTGGATCACGCTGGTCTGCCTGGCGCGGTTTGCCACGAAGTAGCCTCGCCCAGGTGATGCCGTCAATACCCCTTCGCTGACCAGCTGGGCATAGGCCGACACGACGTCGTGGTAACTGAAGTCCACTGCAGCGGTCAGCTTGCGGATGGAGGGCATGCGTTGCCCGGGCAACCACTCGCCTGCATCCAGGCGTTGTTTCAAAAGGTGATGAAGGCTGCAGGGGATCATGGCAGGTCCGAAACCGTTAGAAAAAAAAGCCTAACAGTTAACGGAAATGCTTGTCGACTGTTCGTTTGCAAATGGCCAGCACATGCCAATATCCCCGTGTCGGAACTTTCGGCTGCCAACAAAGGCGGCACTTTTAGCGTCTGTGCAGACCAGACAACTGGATATCAAGCCCATGCACCCTATGGACATGCAATCAGCCGTCATTGCCAGGCTTCCTGTCCCTGACGAACTGGAGTCATTCAAAGTTGTAAAGAATCTTGTGACCTCGGCGTTATTGGAGTGTTGTTCAATCGTCGAGTTCGAAGCACTGAAAGAAACACCGGTCATTGAACGTGTGACTGAACAGGCACATGCCGATTTACAGGCATTTGCCATGAAAGATCCGGCTGCCGGCCGCGACCTGGTCTTCATTGCAAAAACCTACACCTCTTATTCTGCGGTTTTGCATTATCGGCTGGCCCATTGGATCTACAACAATAGCGCCGCGACCTACGGCGCCGGCGGTCAATGCCTGGCCGCCATGATCTCCAGGCGCGGAAAAATGCTTTCGGGGGCGGAGATCCATTTCCGCAGCCGCATTGGTGCGCGCTTCATCATCGATCACGGCATGGGCACCGTCATTGGTGAAACGTCGACCATTGGTGACGATTGCTACGTGCTTGGCGGCGTAACCCTGGGCGCCCGCGGTATCAGTGACAACCCCTCGAGCCCCAGGCACCCGACGTTGGGTAACCGGGTGCAGATCGGCGCTTTCGCCAGTGTGCTGGGCGCAATTCATGTCGGTGACGGTGCGTTTATCGGGCCGGGCTGCATTGTGACCAAAGACGTCCCGGCCGCTGCCCGGGTACAGGTTAAAACATCATTGCAGGTGGTATTGGAATCATGAACGCTCTGAACTATGAAGTTTTAAGAAATACCGAAAAACTGTATTACAAAGACCAGTACCTGGCGGGCGCGAATACGCAAGTAGCGCGGGTGCACAGTGACGGCATCGAGTTGCTGAGTACGGTGGCCTATCCAGAAGGGGGCGGCCAGGAAGCGGACTTCGGCACCATTGAATTACCGGTGGGTACCGTGCGATTCGTCTGGGTTAAAAAACTCTACGGTAGCCCTATTCGCCTGGACGGTTTCAAAGGCGGAAAACTGGGCGGCATTATTATTCACAGCCTGCACCCGGATGATTTACACCTGTTGGATGAAGTCACCGTAGGCATGCCGGCCCGCGTCACTATCGATATTGAACGGCGCGAACGGCTGACGTTGTCTCACAGTGCCAGCCACTTCCTGTATGCCGCCGCCATCGGGCTGCGTGAAGAACTGAAGCAATGGACGATCGGCTGCCATATCAAGGAGGACACGGCCCGTTTCGACTTCTTGGTCGAGGACGCTTTCACGGCTGAAGACGTACTTGAAATAGAACGACGGGCGAATGAACTGATTGGCTGCGATGCGCCGATCGAGCACTACGCGGTTCAAGGCCTGGAAGACGCGCGTTTGTGGACCTACGACGGCATCGAAATCCCGTGCGGTGGTACGCACCTCGATTCGCCTCGGCGCATCGGGCGCCTTAGCGTCAAGCGCAAACGCCTGGGTAAAGGCAAGGAACGGCTGATCTGCGTGTTCCCCGAGGCCGAAATCGACTTGTCCACTTATCACGAGCACGCACTATGAACAGCACGTTACCGCGGCGCACGTACCTGTACTTCACCGCACAGTCGATCAACCTGACGACTGCCGTGATGTCGGTGACGATGGCCGCCATTGTCGGGGCTGCGCTGGCGCCTGATGCCGCATGGTCCACGGTGCCGTACGGGTTCCAGTTTCTGTGCCTGATGTTGGCAACTTATCCGGTCTCCAGGCTGATGAGCCGCATCGGCCGTAAAAAGGCGTTCATGCTGGGCGCGATTCCCCTGGCGCTGTCTGGCGTCAGCGGCTTTCTGGCGGTGGAGCACCAGCATTTTCCAACGCTGGTCCTCAGCCACTCTGCATTGGGTGTGTACATCGCGTTCGCCAACTTCAACCGGTTCGCGGCAACCGACAATCTTTCCCAGGCCTTGAAGCCCAAGGCACTTTCGCTGGTCGTGGCGGGCGGGGTCATCGCGGCTGTCGTCGGGCCGACGCTTACCGAGTGGCTGCGTGACGTGGGTGGTTACCCGCTGTTTTCGCTGTGTTATGCCGCGTTTGTCGGCCTGGCGTTGCTTTCATTGTTGATTGCGCTGTGCCTGCCCAACGATGCCGGTATGGCCAGCGCGGTCAACAGCGCAGCAAAGCCGGCCAGTGTCCGTGCCGAGCCGGCAGGCCCGAGCGTGGTTGTGGCAATGGCTGTCGCTGCGTTGGGCTACGGGATCATGAACCTGCTGATGATCCAGGCCTCGATGCACATGAAACACATGCACGAGGACTTCACTGACGTCCGCCTGGCGATCCAGTGGCATGTGATTGCCATGTTTGCCCCGTCGTTCTTCACCGGCGCCATCATCCAGCGGCTGGGTATCAAGACCACCATTTGCGCGGGCCTGGCCCTGTTGATCGGTTGCTCGGCGATGAATATCTGGTCGCACAGCTACGCCATGATGACCCTGGCACTGATTGCCCTCGGGCTGGGCTGGAACCTCACTTACGTAGGCGGAGGTGCCTTGCTGGCCCAGTCACTGCAGAACAGCCCGGCAGCGATGCAGATGCAGGGCAAGAACGACCTGGCGATTGCCATTTTTGCCACCCTCGGCGCATTCAGCCCCTCGTTGTTGCTGAGCTCGGTTGGCTGGGACGGTACCAACGCCATCTGCATGGTCCTCTGCCTGGGGCTGCTGGTTGCCACCGCCAGCCTGCTGCAGAACAAGGCCTGCCTGCAAACGTCAATGGAAGGTAGCCGCAAATGAGCGAGCTCATCAGTGTCAGCGATCGTATCTACACCAAGCTGGAAATGAACAACCCGGGCGGTAGCCACAAATACCGGGCGGCGCGGCGGATCATCGAACATGCCGTGCGCAAGGGTGACATCATTCCCGGGGTGACGACCGTCATCGAAAAAACCGGTGGCAGCTTCGGCTTTGGCTTGCTGGCGGCCTGCCACAAGTACCAGGTCGCTGTAGAGCTAGCGGTCGGGCTGAGTTTCAGCCAGACGAAGCGGGATCTGCTGGAGTGTTTCGGTGCTCGGCTGATCGGCAAGGAAATGCTGATGGCCGGTGCCACGCCCAAGGACGTGGTGATGCATCACCTGGATAACCAGGCCGCGTTGGGCAAGTCATACTTCTACACCGACCAGTTCAACAACCCGGTGGGCATCGAGGCCCATCGTTATCAGACCGCCAGTGAACTGGCCCTGCAACTGACCAACGCCGGGGCAGGGCGGCAGATCCTGTTCGTGGGCTGTGCGGGTACTGGCGCCAGTTTCACGGGTATCACCCTGGGGCTGAAAGACCATGGCTTCGACGTGTCGACGGTGCTGGTCGACCCCAATGGCTGTGATTCGAGGGCTGGCGTGTTCGCCGATCATCGTTTTGAAGGCATGGCCGTGGGCGTTTGCCCGCCGTTCATGGACTGGTCGCTGGTGGACGAGCGGGCTCAGGTGCAACATGCAGAAATGCTCGCCGCACAGCGCTGGTTCTACATGCAGAGTGGCATTTTTGTCGGTAATACAGCCGCTGCCTGCCTGGCGGTTGCCCAGCGCATGGCCCAGCACCCGCGGTATGTCGAGACCACCCTGGTGACCATCGCCTATGATGCCGGCCTTTGGTACCAGGATCTGCTGGGGGCTAACCGGCGAAAGGCCGCGTAGCCTCCTGTGTCAGGCTCATGATCCAGAGGCTGGCACGCTACCTGGGGAGCGGGCAAGCACGCGAAGCATGCGACGCGGTGTATGGCACGGGCTTCGCCCGTGTTCGCGGGCGCGCCCGCTCCCACAGTGATCGCGCAATCGATCAGATGTTGAATCGCGTCAGTCGATCAGGCGCCGTGGCACTTCTTGTACTTCTTTTCGCTACCGCACGGGCACGGGTCGTTACGGCCAACGTCCTTCAGGGCGTTGCGCACCGGCTCCTGGTGGCCGTGGTTGCAGTGCGGGCCGTGTACATGGCCGTGGTCGTGGTGGTGATCATGGTCATGGTTGCAGTCAGGGCCATGAACGTGGGGTTGTTGGGACATTGCAGGGTTACTCCGGTATGTGATCGCCGGGGATTATCTCACCACTGCGCGAGATGTGCAGGTCCTGATGGATGAGCAATCCGGTCGCCAGTTCGCCCTGCAGGGTGTAATGCAGCGGCTGCTTGCTTCTGAGCAGCTTGGCCAGTGGCTTCAGGTGCTGCCACAGGTTGGTTCGTGCGGTGATCTTGAAAGTGCGCCCTGCATGCCCGCCCACGCTGCGCCATATGCTGGCTTCATCCTGCACCAGTAGCAGGTCATTGAGGCGTATTGCATACGACACGTTACGAATGAACAGGCGGCTGTCATTGGGGTTGTCGACCCGCAGGTGCAACACGAACTCCTGTTCCAGCAACCTGGCCTTGACCGTTTCGACCTCGACCAGATGCACTTCGGGTTCGCGCCAGTCCTCACCCCAACTGGCACAGCCCGTCAGCCATGCCAGTAGCGCACCGAGCAGTAGCAGACGGGTGCGCTTGATCATGTTCAGTTCCCTACGTAGCTGGCGCAGCATTTCTTGAATTTGTGCCCGCTGGCGCAGGGGCAGGGGTCGTTGCGCCCGGCCTTCAACCCGACCGTTGGGTCGATGAAGTACCAGCGGCCGGCATGCTGGACGAACGCCGAGCGTTCGCGGTGCTGATGATCGCCGTCTTGGTCGTGCCAGCGTGCGGTGAAGGTGACGAAGCTGTGCTCGGGTTGGCCGCCCAGCACTTCTGCGCTTACCACCTCCAGGCCCAGCCAGGTGCTCTGTGCACTCCAGTCGGCCATGGCAGCACGGTCCAGGCCGGCTTGCTGGGCCGGTAGGGTGGTGGCTACCAGGTAGTCGACCAGGCCCAGCACGTAGGCACTGTAGCGTGAGCGCATCAGGGCCTGGGCATCCGGTGCCGGCGTACCGGCATGGTAATGCCCGCAGCAGGCGTCAAGCAGGTTGCCACTGCCACAAGGGCAGACCGAGACACTCATCATCACCACCAGTACTTGCCGAAGTTTTCAGGGTTGGCCCAGAACCTGGCATTGAGCCAGTCCGGGACCTGCTTATAGTCATGTAGATCATAGGTGAACAGGTTCAAAACCTGTTGCTCACGGCAGAATTTCTCGCTGGCCGACATGGCCAGGGCGAAAAAGTCGGTGTCCTGCCAGCCGCAGGCAGCCAGGTCGGCCAGCACTGCAACCCGGCTGGCATTGAGGTTGCGAATGCCGCCGAGCAGCTCCAGGCCGGTGCGCTTGGGCAAGTGCTCCAGGCAGTCCACCAGTACCGCCAGGTCAAAGCGCTTGGCGGCCAGTTCAGCCGGCAGCGGCCCGGGGGCGGCGGTGTCGATGGTTACCTGGGGGTGTGCCTGGGCGAAAGCGTCCAGCGCTGGGAAGCGCGTACCCACCAGCAGCAGCCGTTGTGGAGTGAAGCGCTCGAGCAGGGCTGCCAGGGCCTGTTGCGGGGTGCGTTTGGAGAAACCTTCGGTCATTGCCATTCCTCGTTCAAGTCATCCAAGACTAGCGGGCTGCGGCGTGCGGGCAAAGGGGCATGTGACCGTGTCGTAGCTTATTGCTGGCAGGGTTGGAATGCGCGGTCTTTACTCCCAGAGATCGGCCTTATGCCGATTCCCCCTAGGAGAAGCAATGAAATGAGCATAGTACGCACAGCGATACCCCTGGTACTGCTCACCAGTGTGTTGACTGGTTGTGCAGGTTTGCAAAAAACCGACTGGCCGAAATGTGCCGCCGTCGGGGGTGTAGGCGGCGCCGCCCTGGGCGCCATCGAAAGTTCCAGCTGGGCTGGCTGGGGTGCGTTGCTGGGCGGTGGCCTGGCGGCGGGCTATTGCTGGGCCCATGGCGATGGCGACGAGGATGGCGACGGCGTGCCCGACAGCCGTGACAAGTGCCCTGGCACCCCGCGTGGTGTGCAGGTCGATGCCAACGGATGCCCGCCTGAGCCGGTTGCGGTGGTCGAAGAAGTGGTGGTGCAGAAGGAAGAAGTCATTGTCATCCGCGATGTGCACTTCGAGTTCGATTCTGCGCGTCTGACGGCCAGTGACAAAGAGCGCCTCAATACCATTGCCACGCGCCTGAAACAGGAAGCGCCCTCTGCCCGCCTTAGCGTCAGCGGCCATACCGACAGCGTCGGTTCCGACAGCTACAACCAGAAACTGTCCGAGCGACGTGCCCATTCGGTGACCGATTACCTGGTCGAGAGCGGTGTACCGCGCAGCAGCTTCGTTTCGGTGGTCGGCGCGGGTGAAACCCAGCCGGTGGCAGACAACGCCACGGCCGAAGGGCGTGCCATGAACCGTCGTACCGAGATCAAGATCCAGCGGTAAGACGGCGGGCGCCCGTGCCTCGAGCAGTGGCACGGGCGCGTCTTCATGCCGGCCAGCCGTTTGTGGCCAATGACACAGGAGCATTCAGCATGAGTGTGACGTCGAAGGCGGCATTGCCGCTGTTGGTGGCTGCCAGCCTGCTCGCGGGCTGCGCTACGCACAGCGATGGCAGCGCGCCCCTCAATCAAAGGACCTGGCCCATCTGTAGCCTGCTGGGCGGCTTGGTCGGTGGTGGCCTTGGTGCCATCGAGAGTTCTTCTTGGGCTGCCGGTGGCGGCGCCTTGGGTGCCATCGCCGGCGGGCTGATTTGTTACGCCCAGGACGGTGACGAAGATGGTGACGGCATTTTCGACCGGCGCGATCACTGCCCCGAGACCCCTGCCAACACGGCGGTCGACCACATGGGTTGCCCACTGAAGCAGTACCCGGCCGCGCCACCTGCCAGTGCACCCGAACCCTCGCCAGAGGTGATCACCCTCGATGACAACGGCGCGGTGATGTTCGCCTTCGACTCCGCCGAACTGACGCCGGCGGCCCAGCAACGCCTGCAAGGCCTGGTGGCGAAACTCAATTCACCGACGGTGACCAAGGTCCGTGTGATCGGGCACACCGATGGTGTGGGCTCCGACAGCTACAACCAGGCACTTTCCGAACGCCGCGCCAGCAGCGTTGCCGAGTACCTGATCGGCCAGGGCCTGGAGATGGGCAAGGTCACCAGCCAGGGCCGTGGGGAAAGCGAGCCGGTTACCGACAACGAAACCGAGGAGGGCCGCGCGCGCAACCGACGGGTGGAGTTGCACCTCAACTGAGTGGTGCTGGCGCCTGTCTTGGCCTTGCCGTTAATGTTGTTCGCACGGTTTGCTCGATCAGGCCACCTCGACATGACAACTCTCTATAGGGGCGTGGTATGAAGTTCATCCTGGGCCTGGGCAAGGTCCTGACGGTCGCTTTCTGGGGGGTGGTGCTGTTCAATCAGCTGATGCCACAACCCTTGCCCTTCAATCTGCTGATCAATGCCGCAGGCATCGTCTTGTTTGGCCTGCACCTGCTTGAAGTGCTGTTTTTCAATCGCAGCCTGCGCGGGCGCAGTCACCGCTGGTTTGACCGTTTGCAAATCCTGCTGACGGGTATCTTCCATGTCATGTCCATTCCCCGTCCGCGGGAGGCGCCGCGGGTGAACTGATCTTGCAGCGCCTCTGATGCTCACTGCGATCCCTTGCCGGAGCGGGCTTGCCCACGAACACCGGCAACGCCGGCGCCATGCACCGTGGCACCGGCTTCGCTGCAGGTTGCACGCAGCGCCTGTCAGATGACCAGTCGCGAACTGGCCACCGCAACCACTGCCAGCCCCAGCAGCAGATTGATCCCCACCATCCGCCGAATGCGCCCCAGTACCGCCGCACCCGTCGGCCAGTCCTCGGCCTGCACCGCTGCCTTCAATTCCGGCAGCAGCAACGCCTGAATGCGCATGAACAAGGCAAACATGGCGATCCCGCCACCGATCATCACGTGCACGTACCGGGGCGCCGTCTCGAAACCGCTGAAGCGCATGTGCAACATGCCGATACCACTTATCGCCAAAATCGCCACCGCCAGCCAGACCCAGCCGAAGAAGCGTCGGAAAACTTCCACCCACAAGCGCAGGCGGGCAGGCCCTTCAAGGGCTGCAACCGTTGCCGGGCGCAGCACCAGCCAGGCGAAGAACATGCCGCCGACCCATACGAGTGCGGCCAGAACATGCAGGGTGTAGGGCAGGGCAAAGGCGAGCATTCGGATCTCCATGCGGCAGAAAGGGCAATAGCGGGGTATGATAGCCGCCCCATGCGAAACACTGAAAATATATCCAGCCCTCCGGGCGCCTGCAGACCATGATCAGCAACGAACTCAAAGCCACTATCCAGGGCGCCTATTCGCGTTTTCTCGAAGCCAAGAGCCTCAAGCCGCGCTATGGGCAGCGCCTGATGATCGCCGAAGTGGCCAAAGTGCTTGGCGACATTGCCTGCGACGATGAAGGCCGCCGCGCTGGCGAGCCTGCCGTGGTGGCCGTGGAAGCGGGCACCGGTACCGGCAAGACGGTAGCCTACAGCCTGGCGGCCATCCCGGCTGCCAAGGCCGCCGGCAAACGCCTGGTGATCGCCACGGCCACCGTGGCCCTGCAGGAACAGATCGTCTTCAAGGACCTGCCCGACCTGATGCGCAGCAGCGGCCTCAACTTCAGTTTCGCCCTGGCAAAGGGCCGTGGCCGCTATCTGTGCCTGTCCAAGCTCGACATCCTGTTGCAGGAAGGCCACGCCCAGTCAGCCACGGCTCAGTTGTTCGAGGAAGAAGGCTTCCGCATCGAAGTCGACGAGCGCAGCCAGAAGCTGTTCAACAGCATGATCGAGAAGCTTGCCGGCAACCGCTGGGACGGTGACCGTGACAGCTGGCCAGAGGCCCTGGAAGACCAGGACTGGGCACGGCTGACCACCGACCACAGCCAGTGCACCGGCCGCCACTGCCCCAACTTCCAGCAGTGCGTGTTCTACAAGGCCCGCGAAGGCATGGGCAAGGTCGATGTGATCGTCACCAACCACGACATGGTCCTGGCCGACCTGGCCCTGGGTGGCGGTGCAGTGTTACCCGACCCACGCGATACCATGTACGTGTTCGACGAAGGCCATCATCTGCCAGACAAGGCCATCGGCCATTTCGCCCATTATTCGCGTCTGCGTTCCACCGCCGACTGGCTGGAACAGACCGCCAAGAACCTGACCAAATTGCTGGCCCAGCATCCGCTGCCCGGCGACCTGGGCAAGTACATCGAGCAGGTGCCGGAGCTGGCGCGAGAAGTACGCACCCAGCAGCAGTTCATGTTCACCCTTTGTGAACAGGTGGCTGACTTCCGTCCCAGCGAGGACACCGAAGGCCGTGAGCGCCCGCGTTACCGTTTCGAGGGTGGGGTGGTGCCGGAGCAGATTCGTGAAGTGGGCATCGAACTGAAAAAGGGCTTTGCCCGCCTCAACGATCTGTTCACCCGCCTGGCTGACCTGCTCAAGGAAGGCATGGACGGCGAGGTCAATATCGGCATCGCCAGCCATCAGGCCGAAGAGTGGTATCCGCTGTTCGGCAGCCTGGTCACCCGTGCCCAGGGTAACTGGGAGCTGTGGACGGCCTTCACCGCCGAAGACCCGGAAGACAGCCCGCCCATGGCGCGCTGGCTGACCTTGGCCGAAAGTGGCGCGCTGTTCGACATCGAAGTCAACGCCAGCCCCATCCTCGCCGCCGATATGCTGCGGCGTAGCCTGTGGAGCGTGGCCCACGGCGCGCTGGTGACCTCGGCGACATTGACCGCGCTGGGCAAGTTCGACCGTTTCCGCATGCGCTCGGGGTTGCCGCGCGACGCAGTCACCTGCGTGGTGCCCAGCCCGTTCGTGCATGGCGATGCCGGCCTGTTGCGGGTCCCCGACCTACAGGCCGACCCACGCGATGCAGCAGCGCACACCGCGGCGATCATCCGCGAGCTGCCGAACATCGTCGAGGATGCCCGTGGAGCGCTGGTGTTGTTCTCGTCACGCAAGCAGATGCAGGATGTGTTTGACGGTCTGGACCGTGACTGGCGCAAGCTGGTGCTCATCCAGGGTAACCTTTCAAAGCAGGAAACCCTGAACAAGCACAAGGCGCGGGTCGACGATGGCCAGCACAGCGTGCTGTTTGGCCTGGCCAGCTTTGCCGAAGGTGTCGACCTGCCGGGTGCGTATTGCGAGCACGTGGTCATCGCCAAAATTCCCTTTGCTGTGCCCGACGACCCGGTCGAAGCTGCGCTGGCCGAGTGGATCGAGGCACGTGGCGGCAACCCGTTCATGGAAATTGCCGTGCCTGACGCCTCGTTGAAGCTGATCCAGGCCTGCGGCCGCCTTCTGCGTACCGAGCAGGATCGCGGCGTTATCACCTTGCTTGACCGGCGCTTGGTCACGCAGCGCTACGGCAAGGCTATTCTCAATGCGCTGCCGCCGTTCCGGCGGGAAATTTCCTGACCGCCGGAGCACTTGCGCCGGCGCATTGTCCATCACCCGTCTTGGGCCCATCAGGGCCCTGAAGGAGAGCCCCAGCCTTATGATCCGCCGCACCCTGCCCGCCGTATTCGCCTTGTTGTGCAGTTCGCCCTTGCTGGCCGGGCAGCAGACGCTGTTCAGCTTCGTGCGCCCGGCTTCGGTGGTTAATGTGGCGACGGTGGATGCCGGCATGCCGCAGTACAACGCGGAACAAACGGCCGAGGGCGAGGTGTTGCGGCGTGTGGTGTTCAACCCGGCCCAGCAGCCGACCCTACGCCTGAGCCCGCAGAGTGGGGTGTGGGACTGGTCCGCTGGGCAGTTCCTGACCTTGCGCCTGCAAAGTGCCATGGACTGGGCATTGACCGTGGATGTCACCGTGCAAGGCAGCGATGGCCGCACCTTGACCAGCCGTATCGACCTGCCCGCGGGGCCCGCGCAAACCGTGCTGGTGCCCCTGACGGCCAGTTCGCCGCTGGACCAGGGCATGCGCGCCGGCCCGCCGATGCCCTGGAACCATGGTGGTCAGCGCCTCCTTTTGACCAGCAGTGCCGGTGCAGTCGACCTCAAGCAGGTGACCTCGGTCAGCCTGAGCATCCCCAGCCCCAAGGTGGCGCAGAGCCTGCTGATCGAGCGTGTCGGTATCCAGGATGACGACCAGGCGTACAGGGCGGCCTACCACGAGCTGATTGATGCTTATGGCCAGTCGACTCGCGGTAACTGGCCCGAGAAGGTATCCAGTGACGAGCAGCTCAAGGCGGCCGATACCCGTGAACAGCAACAGCTCAAGGGCTGGTTGGCAGAGCGTGGCAAGCAGCAATTGGACGCTTACGGGGGCCTGGTGGGCGGGCCGGCCTTTGCAGCCAAGGGCTTCTTTCGCACCGAAAAGCGTGATGGCCGCTGGTACCTGGTAACGCCGGATGGGCACCCGTTCTATTCCCTGGGGGTGAACACCGTGGCGGCAGACGGCGGGCGTACGTATGTCGCCGGGCGCGAAGGCATGTTCAAGGCCTTGCCCGCTGAGGGCGATGCATTGGCGGCGTTCTATGGCGAAAGCAACAACGACGATGGCAATGCCTCGTCGCAAGGGCGCAATTTCAAGCAGGGGCGCTGGTTCGACTTCTACGCCGCCAACCTGCAGCGTACCTATGGCAAACCCTGCCCGCCCGCAGTGGAGGGCCAGCCAGCCAGCTGCGCGCCGCCGGTACTGGATGCCGACCGCTGGCAGGCGCATGCGCTTGACCGCCTTCAGGCCTGGGGGTTTAACACTATTGGCAACTGGAGCGAGCCGGCGCTTGGCCAAGCCAGACGCATGCCGTATACCTTGCCGCTGTCGATCGTAGGCGACTACGCCAGCATCAGCACTGGCATGGACTGGTGGGGCCGCATGCCCGACCCGTTCGACCCGCGTTTTGCCATGGCCACCGAACGTGCCGTGGCCATCGCCGCGCGTGATCACCGTGACGACCCTTGGCTCATCGGTTACTTCGCCGATAACGAACTGGCCTGGGCAGCCCCTGGAAGCGACCCCAAGAGCCGCTATGGCCTGGCCTACGGCACCTTGCGTCTGACCACCGACGTGCCAGCCAAACGCGCATTCCTCAAGCAGTTGCGCGACAAGTATCGCAACCAGGAAGGGTTGTCCAAGGCCTGGGGCATCGAACTGACCGCTTGGGAACTCATGGAAGATCCTGGCTTCGAGGCGCCGTTGCCTGACCCGGAGCACCCGGAAATCGAACGGGACTACCAGCACTTCCAGCGGGTATTTGCCGAGACCTACTTCAAGACCATTTCCGATTCGTTGAAGTGGCATGCGCCCAATCACATGCTCCTGGGTGGCCGCTATGCGGTCAGCACACCGGAGGCGGTCAAGGCCTGCGCCGAGTTCTGCGATGTTCTGAGCTTCAACTTCTATACCCTCAAGCCGCAGGACGGCTACGACTTTGCCCGCCTGGCGGAGCTGGACAAGCCGGTGCTGGTGTCCGAGTTCCAGTTCGGCTCGCGTGATCGCGGGCCGTTCTGGCCGGGGCCATTGGAGCTGGCGCGGGAAGAGGATCGCGGCCCGGCCTACGCAAACTTCCTCAAGGCGGCCCTGGCGCAGCCTATGATCGTTGGTGCGCACTGGTTCCAGTACCTCGACCAACCGGCCAGCGGTCGCCTGCTCGATGGTGAGAACGGCCACCTTGGGCTGGTGGCGATTACCGATATGCCCTATCCAGGGTTTGTCGATGCCGTGCGCAAAAGCAATCTGCAAACCATGAACCAACTGCGTGCCGAGCTGGAAAAACCGGCCCCTTGAGATCAGGCAGATGCAGTCAACCCAGGTGAGAGCGGCCTTGTGTCGCGACCACTTGGCCCAAGCCTGTTTGCAAAACACCCAACTACTGAAACAATGCACACCTTTTTGGATAATGGTCGTACGGAGAGCAGCGGGTGCAGATCCAGGGTCACTATGAGCTGAAGTTCGAAGCTGTGCGCGAAGCTTTTGCCGCGCTGTTCGATGATCCCCAGGAGCGTGGCGCCGCGCTGTGCATCCAGGTGGGTGGCGAAACCGTCGTTGACCTGTGGGCTGGCAGTGCCGACAAGGACGGCCAGCAGGCCTGGCACAGCGATACCATCGCCAACCTGTTCTCCTGCACCAAGACTTTCGCGGCTGTTACCGCCCTGCAGCTGGTCGGCGAGGGCAAGCTGGCCCTCGATGCTCCGGTTGCCAACTACTGGCCCGAGTTTGCCCAGGCGGGTAAGCAGTCGATCACCTTGCGTCAGCTACTCAGCCACCGTGCCGGCTTACCGGCCATACGCAAGCTGTTGCCGGCTGAAGCCTTGTATGACTGGCAGTTCATGGTCGATGCCCTGGCAGCCGAGACACCGTGGTGGACGCCAGGCACAGAACACGGCTATGCCGCCATCACCTATGGCTGGCTGATCGGCGAGCTGATTCGCCGTGCCGACGGCCGTGGCCCTGGCGACTCGATCGTGGCCCGCACCGCCCGCCCATTGGGGCTGGATTTCCATGTTGGCCTGGCCGACGAAGAGTTCCACCGCGTGGCGCATATCGCCCGAGGCAAGGGCAATGCTGGAGACAGTGCAGCGCAACGCTTGCTGCAGGTGACCATGCGCGAGCCTGAGGCACTGTCGACCCGTGCCTTTACCAATCCGCCCGCGATACTGACCAGCACCAACAAACCGGAATGGCGGCGCATGCAGCAGCCAGCGGCCAATGGCCATGGCAACGCACGCAGCCTGGCGGGGTTCTATGCCGGGCTGCTGGACGGCAGCCTGCTTGAATCCGAACTGCTCGATGAGCTGACCCGCGAGCATAGCCTTGGCCAGGACCGTACCTTGCTCACCCAGACCCGTTTCGGCCTGGGCTGCATGCTCGACCAGCCCGATGTGGCCAATGCCACCTTTGGTCTCGGCGCCCGCGCCTTTGGCCACCCCGGTGCCGGTGGTTCGGTCGGTTTTGCCGACCCGGAGTACGATGTGGCCTTCGGTTTTGTGGTCAATACCCTCGGCCCTTACGTGCTGATGGACCCACGCGCCCAGAAACTGGTACGCGTCCTTGCCAGTTGCCTTTGATCGGGTAATGCGGGTATTGCCACACCCCTTTGACTATCCTCAATGCCAACGCCTGAAGTTCGTAGGCAAAATATCTTTCTATTTCATGGTGTATCGCTGATGTCTTCACATAAAACCTTAGCACTCGCCCTGTGCCTGACCGCCGTTACCGGCTGCGCCAGTCACTCCCCGGACGGCTCCAAGGAAGGTGGCTCCAGCTGGTGGCCTTTCGGTTCGGACAAGGTTGCCGAGCAGGAAGTGAAGTCAGCCGTCACTGAAAACGTGGCCAAAGCCGATGCCAAATCCGAAAGCTCCAGCCGCTGGTGGTGGCCGTTTGGCGGTGACGACAAGCAAGCCAAGGGGCCGGTGGTGCCAAAGATCGATCAGAAGGCCACTCAGGCCTGGCTGGACGAATACGAGCCCAAGCTGCGCGAAGCGATCAAGGACAGCAAGCTGGAGCTGGAGCGTCGTGACAATGTGCTGGCGGTAACCCTGCCGGTGGACAGCTCGTACAATCCCGATCGCCCGAACATGTTGCTGCCCATGTCCCTGGGCCCGATCACCCGCGTCGCCAAGACAGTCGAAGGCGACCCCAAGACTGCCGTACTGGTACTGGGCCATGCCGACAGCAGCGGTGCCGCCGTTGCCAACCAGAAGCTCAGCCTGGAGCGCGCCGCTTCGGTATCGGCCATCTTCCGCCTCAGCGGCCTGCAGCGTGACCGCCTGACCCTCAAGGGCATGGGTTCGGTGATGCCGCGCGCTGCCAACGACAGCGCCGAGGGGCGCGCCCTGAACCGCCGCGTGGAAATGTTGCTGACCCCACAAAACACCATGGTCGCGCTGCTGGCCAAATACCAGCAGGCCGCCCCGGCACCCGTCCCGGCCTCGATGGTGGCGGTGCAGGATGCCAAGGCACCCGCCGCCAAGGCCGCTGGCAGCAAACCGGCCGTCAAGGCTGCGGCGAAGAAACCTGTAGCCAAGGCCAAAACGCCTGCGAAGACTGCAGCCAAGAAAAAAGCTGCGCCGGCCAAGCCTGCCGCCAAGAAAGCTGCCGTTGACAAGAAAGTAGCTGCCAACAGCCCTGCGAAGACCAACTGATCGTCAAGGAACCGCAGTAATGACCCAATCCCTGGCCGATATGCGCCGCGACTACACCCGTGATGGCCTGGCCGAAGCCCAGGCACCAGGGGAGCCGTTCGCCCTGTTCCACCAGTGGTTCGCCGATGCGGTGAAAACCGAGCAGGTACCGGTAGAAGCCAACGCCATGACCTTGGCCACGGTGGACGGCGAAGGTCGCCCGCATTGCCGTGTTTTGCTGTTGAAGGGGCTCGACGAGCAGGGTTTCACCTTCTTCACCAACTATGACAGCGCCAAGGGCCAGCAACTGCAAGCCAACCCCTTTGCGGCAATGACCTTCTTCTGGCCGGCCCTGGAACGTCAGGTGCGCATTGAGGGCCGGGTGCAGAAGGTCACGGCGCAGGAGTCGGATGCCTACTACCAGGTACGCCCGCTGGGCAGTCGCCTAGGGGCTTGGGCTTCGCCACAGAGCCGCGTGATTGCCGGGCGTGAAGAGCTGGAGGGCCTGGTTAAGGCCACCAAAGCGCGTTTCTCCGACACCCAGCCGCACTGCCCTGAGCATTGGGGGGGATACCGTTTGTTGCCCGAGCGCATCGAGTTCTGGCAGGGGCGGGCAAGCCGCCTGCATGATCGTTTGAACTATCGGCTGGTGGATGGGCAGTGGCTGCGAGAGCGGCTGGCGCCCTGAGCAACTGGGGCCGCCAAGCGGCCCCAGCCATTGATCAAGCTACCCCGGATAACCTGCCGCCTCGCGCTCCAACCACCCCGCCAGTTGCTTACGCCCCACCTTCTCCTGGCGCGCCTGCGCCAACCTTTCCAGCATGAACGCGCGTTTTTCAGGATCGGCCCCTGCCAGCGACAACGCCAGGTCGCGGTCCATCCAGCGGCGCATGCGCACATACAACCACCAGTGGAAATACAGTCCCGTAACGGTGGTGACCACGACGATGAAGTAATCCATGGCTATTCTTGGTCTCACTTGAAAGGCCTTCGACACAGCCCGGCAGGCTGTACCCCGGCTGAATGAAAACAATTTTATTACGTTTGTACCGTGACAGCCGTCAATGTGCAGCGTCTAATGAGCACCTGACTTATGGAGACTTTACCCATGCGTAAATCCGCTTTGCTGGTGGCGACCTTTACCACCATGTCGCTGCTGCTGGGGGGCTGTGCCTCGAGCCTGACCGGTGACAGCTACTCTCGTGACGAAGCCCGCCGCGTGCAAACCGTGCGTATGGGTACCATCGAATCCCTGCGCCCGGTCAAGATCGAGGGCACCAAGACCCCGATTGGCGGCGGTGCCGGTGCCATTGTGGGTGGCGTTGCCGGCAGCGCCGTGGGCGGTGGTCGTGGCAGCATCGTGGCTGCCGTGATCGGTGCCGTGGCCGGTGGCTTGGCGGGTTCCGCAGCAGAAGAAGGCCTGACCCGTACCCAAGGTGTCGAAATTACCGTTCGTGAAGATGATGGCAGCATGCGCGCCTATGTGCAGGCCGTGCAGGAGAACGAAGTCTTCCGCGTTGGCGAGCGCGTGCGCATCATGACAGTTGACGGTACCAGCCGCGTTTCGCACTGACCGTAGCGCAGTAAAACAAAACCCCGACATGGCTGCTGCCAGTCGGGGTTTTTTCATGCTTCAGCCAAGTCAGGCAACGCTGGTTTTGCGGCTGGCCATTGCGGTGACGGCGTAGCCGATCACCGCGGCAAAGAACGAACCAGTAAGAATACCCATGCGGTCCATGCCGGCATACTCACTGCTACCCGGGGCGAAGGCGAGCGAGCCTACGAACAGGCTCATGGTGAAGCCAATGCCGCAGAGTATCGCCACCCCCAGAATTTGCCCCCAACCCGCACCCGCAGGCAGCGCGGCCAGGCGCAGCTTGACCGCCACCCAGGTCAGGCCGAAAACCCCCACGGTCTTGCCCAGCAACAGGCCGACCGTGATGCCCATCGGCACGGGGTGGATGAAGCTGTCTACGGTCATGCCTGCCAGCGAAACGCCGGCATTGGCGAAGGCGAAAATGGGCAGGATGGCATAGGCCACCCAAGGGTGCAGGGCGTGTTCCAGCGCCAAAAGAGGTGACGATTCAGCATTGCGTGTACGCAGCGGGATGCACAGGGCCAGGGCGACACCGGCCAGAGTGGCGTGCACGCCACTTTTGAGCACGCAGACCCACAGGATCAGGCCAACGATCATGTAGGGCCCGAGCTTGACGACGCCAAGCCGGTTCATCGCCACCAGTACCACCAGACAGGCCGCAGCCAGCAGCAGCGACACACTCGACAGGGTGCCGGAGTAGAACAGGGCGATGACAATGATCGCACCCAGGTCGTCGATGATCGCCAGGGTCATCAGGAACAACTTCAGTGACACCGGTACGCGCTTGCCGAGCAGGGCCAGGACGCCGAGGGCGAAGGCGATGTCGGTGGCGGTAGGGATCGCCCAGCCTGCTACGGCTGCAGGGTTGTCACGGTTGATGAACCAGTAGATCAGCGCTGGCACCACCATGCCGCCCACGGCTGCGGTGGCAGGCAGAATCACTTGTGAGGGCTTGGACAGGTGACCGTCGACCACCTCGCGTTTGACCTCCAGGCCGATGAGCAGGAAGAACAGGGCCATCAGGCCGTCGTTGATCCACAGTAGCAATGGCTTGGCGATGTTCAGCGCGCCGACCTGGACGGCGACGGGTACGTCGAGCAAGCCGCCGTACAGGTAGGACAGTGGCGAGTTGTTGATGATCAGGGCCAGAACGGCGGCGGCGATCAGCAGCAGGCCGCTGGCAGCTTCGAGCTGGAAGAAACGGGTAAACAGGCTACGCACGGGCTGTAGGCCCTCCATGAGCAGTTTACGAAGGGTGCGGGCGTACACCCTAGCCTGTGACGATGTTCCTTAAAACAAAAAACATATTCGTTTTTGTTATATGTTGTTGCTGACAGGCCTGGGGCAAGCCTAGACGGATTTGGGGAAGGATGGGGGAGGGGAAGTCTGGAGTAGGTGCCGGAATAGTCTGGTGCCGGACCGGGCCCTTTCGCGGGTAAACCCGCTCCTACAGGGGGCCATTGTTCCGTGTAGGAGCGGGTTTACCCGCGAAGAGGCCCTGTCAGTCGATAAAGAGTCAGAGGCCGAGCATATCCCGCGCCACCGCCTCTGCGATGCGAATGCCATCCACACCGGCTGACAGGATCCCGCCCGCGTACCCGGCCCCTTCACCCGCCGGGAACAGCCCTTTGAGGTTCAGGCTCTGGTAATCCTCACCGCGGGTAATCCGCAGTGGCGACGAGGTACGCGTCTCGATCCCGGTCAACACCGCATCATGCAGGTTATAGCCCTTGATCTGCCGGTCGAACGCCGGCAGTGCCTCCCGAATCGCCTCGATGGCGAAGTCCGGCAGGCTCGGCGCCAGGTCACCCAAGGTCACGCCCGGCTTGTAGGACGGCTCGACACTGCCCAGTGCGGTCGAGGGCCGGCCGGCGACAAAATCACCCACCAGCTGCGCCGGGGCCTGGTAGTTGCTGCCGCCCATTACATAGGCGTGCGCCTCCAGGCGCTCCTGCAGTTCGATACCGGCCAACGGGCCACCCGGGTAGTCGCGCTCGGGGTCGATGCCGACGACGATGCCGGAGTTGGCGTTGCGCTCGTTACGCGAATACTGGCTCATGCCGTTGGTGACGACCCGCCCAGGCTCGCTGGTGGCCGCGACCACGGTGCCACCCGGACACATGCAGAAGCTGTATACCGAGCGGCCATTCTTGGCGTGGTAAACCAGCTTGTAGTCGGCGGCACCCAGTTTCGGGTGGCCGGCGTACTTGCCCAGACGTGCCTTGTCGATCAGCGTTTGCGGGTGCTCGATACGGAAGCCCACCGAGAACGGCTTGGCTTCCATGTAGACACCTTTGGCGTGCAGCATGCGGAAGGTGTCGCGGGCGCTGTGGCCCAGGGCCAATACCACATGGCGAGAGTGCAACTGCTCGCCGCTTTCAAGCACTACACCGGTCAGTTGGCCATCTTCGATCAACAGGTCGGTGACCTTCTCCTGGAAGCGCACGTCGGCCCCCAGGGCGATCATGTCCTGGCGCATCTGTTCGACCATGCCGGTGAGGCGGAAGGTGCCGATGTGCGGCTTGTTGATGTACAGGATTTCGTCTGGCGCACCGGCCTTGACGAATTCTTCCAGCACTTTGCGGCCGTGGTGTTGCGGGTCCTTGATCTGGCTGTACAGCTTGCCGTCCGAGAAGGTACCGGCGCCGCCTTCACCGAACTGCACGTTGGACTCAGGGTTGAGCACGCTTTTACGCCACAGGCCCCAGGTGTCCTTGGTGCGCTGGCGCACTTCCTTGCCGCGTTCGAGGATGATCGGCTTGAAGCCCATTTGTGCCAGCAACAGGCCGGCAAAGATGCCGCACGGGCCGAAACCGACCACGATCGGGCGCTCCTGCAGGCCTGCCGGGGCCTGGCCGACAAACTTGTAGGTGACGTCTGGGGCTGGGCCGATGTTGCGATCATCGGCGAACTTGCTGAGCAGCTCGGCTTCGTTGCTGGCTTCCAGGTCGATGGTGTAGATGAACAGCAGTTCGCTGTTCTTCTTGCGCGCATCGTAGCTGCGCTTGAACAGGTTGAAGCTGAGCAGTTGCTCGTCGCGGATGCCCAAGCGCTGGACGATGGCTTCGCGCAACGCTTCGTCGGGATGGTCCAGGGGCAGCTTCAGTTCGGTGATTCGTAGCATGGCAGGGTCCAGTATCCCGGCCATGGGCGGCCGGCGGCTTTACACAAACCGCCAAGTATAAGCTGTTAGACGCCCTGACTGGCAGGATAAAAGCGCCCGGCGATCAGTTGTCGCGCGCACCACCGTAGTACCCGCAGCCGCGCAGGGTCTGGCCGTCGATGCGCAGTTCGGCGCGCAGGTGGTGGATGGCGCCGGTGGCGCTGTCGACGCAGCGTTGCGGGGCGACCCACAGTTCCACGTGCTGGCCGTTGGCTTCGCTGGTCAGGGTCAGGCCGCCGCCGGGCACTTCTTCTTCGAGAAATGGCAGTGGCAGCGGGTCTTTGCCGATGCGGTTGAGCACCATGCCCTTGCCGCTGGCCTTGATGTCCCAGTCCGGTTCATGGCCATTGGCGCGCAGGGTCAGCTGCTTGAAGTTGGGGTCGTCGCAAGCGCGGGTGGAGGGTTCCAGGCGGTACAGGCGGCTGACTTCCAGCTGGCCGTCGTTGTCGGCCTGCTTGGCGCCCGTGAGGCGACCGCGCACGTCGGCGAACAACTTGGCATTGGCGTCCTTGGCCAGGTTGGCGGACTCCTGCAGGATGCCGGTGCCGGCGACGTCGTTGATCACGAAGCGGCGTGCTTCGCTGCAGGGCTTGAACAACAGGCGGCCGCCGTTGGCGCTCAGTTCGCCCTGCATGCGTGTGGTGCCGATGTTCGGGTCACGGGGCTGCTCGGCCAGTAGCTGGCAGCCAGCGAACAGCGGCAGCAGGGCACTGAGCAGCAGGGTAGGGGTGAGGCGCATGGGGCGGGCTCCGGGGAATCTTTGCCAAAGAGCTGGCCACGATACACGTCCTGCGGGCAGAAAAAAGGGCCCGAAGGCCCTTTTTCATTCAACCCCCCAGGTAGGCATCGCGCACCTTCGGGTCGGTCAGCAGTGCCTCACCGGTGCCCTGCATCACCACCCGACCGTTCTCCAGCACATACGCCCGGTCAGCGATCTTCAGCGCCTGGTTGGCGTTCTGCTCCACCAGGAACACCGTCACGCCATCGCGGCGCAGCTGTTCGATGATGTCGAAGATCTGCTGGATGATGATCGGCGCCAGGCCCAGCGAAGGCTCGTCGAGCAGCAGCAGCTTGGGCTTGCTCATCAGCGCCCGGCCGATGGCCAGCATCTGCTGCTCGCCACCGGACATGGTGCCGCCGCGCTGGATGTAACGCTCTTTCAGGCGCGGGAACAGTTGCAGGACCTTGTCCAGTTGCTCCTGATAGTCGCCCTTGTCGGTGAAGAAACCGCCCATGGCCAGGTTTTCCTCGACCGTCAGGCGCGCGAACACGCGACGGCCTTCCGGCACTACCGCGATGCTTTTGCGCATGATGTGCGAGGACGGCTGGCCGACCAGCTCTTCACCCAGGTACTTGATGCTGCCGCTGTGCGCCTGCGGCGAGCCGCACAGGGTCATCAGCAAGGTCGACTTGCCGGCACCGTTAGCGCCGATCAGGGTGACGATCTCGCCCTGGTTGATCTCCACGTTGACGCTGTGCAGCGCCTGGATCTTGCCGTAGAAAGTGGAAACGTTTTCGAACTTCAGCATTTACGCTTCCCCCAGGTAGGCTTTGATCACGTCAGGGTTGTCGCGGATCTCCTCCGGCGTGCCATGGGCCAGGGGGGTACCCTGGTTGATCACCACGATATGGTCGGAAATGCTCATCACCAGCTTCATGTCGTGCTCGATCAGCAGCACGGTGACGTTGTGCGACTCACGCAGGTAGGCGATCAGAGCCTTGAGGTCTTCGGTTTCCTTCGGGTTCAGGCCGGCTGCCGGTTCATCGAGCATGATGATGCGTGGCTGGGTCATCATGCAGCGGGCAATTTCGAGGCGGCGTTGCTGCCCGTAGGCGAGGGTGCCGGCCGTACGGTTGGCGAACTCGGTCAGGTTGACCTTCTCCAGCCAGTACTGCGCGCGTTCCATGGCCTCCTTCTCGCTGCGGCGGAAGCTCGGGGTCTTGAACAGGCCGGCGAAGAAGTTGGTGTTGAGGTGGCGGTGCTGGGCGATCAGCAGGTTTTCCAGTGCGGTCATTTCCTTGAACAGCCGCACGTTCTGGAAGGTCCGCACCACGCCCTTGCGGGCGATCTGGTGGCCGGCCAGGCCCTGAATCGGCTGGCCATCGAGCAGGATGGTACCGCCGCTGGGCTTGTAGAAGCCGGTCAGGCAGTTGAACACGGTGGTCTTGCCGGCGCCGTTCGGGCCGATCAACGCCACCACCTGTTTTTCCTTGACGGTCAGGGCCACGCCGTTGACCGCCAACAAGCCGCCGAAGCGCATGCTCAGGCCGCTGACTTGCAGAATTTCGCGGCTCATCGACGCAGCTCCATGTGTGGACGTTGCATAGGCAGCAGGCCTTGCGGACGCCAGATCATCATCAACACCATCAGCGCACCGAACATCAGCATGCGGTATTCGCTGAACTCACGCATCAGCTCAGGCAGCAGGATCATCACGATGGCCGCGAGAATCACGCCCAGTTGTGAACCCATGCCACCCAGCACGACGATGGCGAGGATGATCGCCGACTCGATGAAGGTGAACGACTCCGGCGTCACCAGGCCTTGGCGCGCGGCGAAGAAGCTGCCGGCGAAACCGGCGAAGCAGGCACCCAGGGTGAATGCCGAGAGCTTGATCACGGTCGGGTTCAGGCCCAGTGCACGGCAGGCGATCTCGTCTTCACGCAGGGCTTCCCAGGCACGGCCGATCGGCATGCGCAGCAGGCGGTTGATCACGAACAACGCCAGCAGGGCCAGCAGCAGGGCCACCAGGTACAGGAAGATGACCTTGTTGATCGAGTTGTATTGCAGCCCGAAGAACTCGTGGAAGGTCTGCATGCCCTCGGCCGCACGGCGTTCGAAGGTCAGGCCGAAGAACTCCGGCTTGGGGATGTTGCTGATGCCGTTGGGGCCGCCGGTCCAATCGGTGAGGTTACGCAGGAACAGGCGGATGATCTCACCGAAACCGAGGGTCACGATCGCCAGGTAGTCACCACGCAGGCGCAGCACCGGGAAGCCGAGCAGGAAGCCGAAGGTGGCAGCCATCAGGCCGGCAATCGGCAGGCACACCCAGAAGCTCCAGCCCAGGTAATGCGAGAGCATGGCGTAGCTGTAGGCACCGACGGCATAGAAGCCTACGTAGCCGAGGTCGAGCAGGCCCGCCAGGCCGACCACGATGTTCAGGCCCAGGCCCAGCAACACGTAGATCAGGATCAGCGTGGCGATGTCGACCGCACCGCGAGAGCCGAAGAACGGCCATACCAGTGCCATCACGATCAACCCGATGATGACGTAGCGCTGGGTCTTGGGCAGGGTGAGGTAGTTGCTGACTGCCGGGGGGATCAGCTTGCGATCCGATCGGCGGCCCATCACCGAACTCCACTGCTTGTCGAACAGCACGCGCAGGAACATCAGCACCGAACACACGGCGATGATGCTGATGGTGAACGAGCCCTGACTGTGCACGACCAGGCTGATCCCGTCGATGCTCAGTTTCAGGCCCAGTACCGGGAAGGCCACGGCCCACACCAGCAAGGCGCTGAAGAACGCCTGTTTGAGATTTCTGTTCATACTTTTTCAACCTCCGGGCGGCCCAGGATGCCGGTCGGCCGGAATAGCAGGACAAGAACCAACAAGCCGAATGCCACCACGTCCTTGTACTGGTCGCCGAAGATATCGGCACCGAACGCTTCGGCCACGCCCAGCACCAGCCCGCCGAGCATGGCGCCCGGGATGCTGCCGATGCCACCCAGTACCGCCGCGGTGAAAGCCTTCAGGCCCACCAGGAAACCGGCGTTGGGGTTGATCACCCCGTACTGCATGCTCAGCAGCACGGCCGCCACGGCAGCCAGGGCGGCACCGATGACGAAGGTGAGGGCGATGATGTTGTTGGTGTTGATGCCCAGCAGGTTGGCCATCTTGATGTCCTCGGCACAGGCGCGGCAGGCGCGGCCCAGGCGGGAACGAGAGATGAACAGGGTGAGCAGGGTCATGGCCACCAGGGTGACAACGAACACCAGGACTTGCATGTAGCTGATCAGTACTTCTTCAGCACCGCCTGGCCCGAAGGAGAAGCTCCCGGGGATCAGGTTGGGGATGGACTTGTCCTTGGAGTCCTGCGAAAGCAAGACCGTGTTCTGCAGGAAAATCGACATGCCGATGGCGGAAATCAGCGGGATCAGACGGTTGCTGTTGCGCAGGGGGCGGTAGGCAACCCGTTCGATGCTGTAGCCATAGGCACTGGTGACGAAGATCGTCGCGACGAAGGCGACGGTCATCAGGATCGGCAGCGAATGGATACCCATCATGGCCAGGCCCGCCAGGGCAATGAAGGCCACGTAGGAACCGATCATGTACACCTCGCCGTGGGCGAAGTTGATCATGCCAATGATGCCGTACACCATCGTGTAGCCGATGGCGATCAAGGCATAGGTGCTGCCGATGGTCAATCCATTAACCAGTTGTTGGAAGAAATGGTAGATCTCAGGCATTACAGCGCTCCTAAAAACCTGATTTGCATTTCACTGGCAGGGGTACGGCCAGGAAACCGCGGGTGACGGTTTTAAGATTTTCAGGTGAGCCTGCCCCCGGATCGCGGGGATCGGGCCCATGAACCTCATAAAACGAAGCCCACTGCTCGCACAGTGGGCTCGTAGGTCAGCTATTAGTCACGCAGTTACTGAGGGGAGACTTCGGTCTTCGGCTTGCCGAAGTGCCATTCGTAGACCACGAACTTGAAGTCTTTCAGGTCGCCTTTGTCGTCGAACGACAGTTCGCCGGTCGGGGTCTTGAAGGTGCCTTTGTGGATGGCCTCGGCCACCTTGTCGGTATCATCGGAACCGGCTTTCTTGATGCCTTGAGCGATCAGCTCGACAGCCGAGTAGGCAGGGAATACGAACGGGCCACTTGGGTCCTTGCCGTCAGCCTTGATGGCGTCGACGATCTTCTTGTTCGCCGGGTCTGCGTCGAACGATTTCGGCAGGGTGACCAGCAGGCCTTCGGAAGCGTTCTGGGCGATCTGCGAAATGGAGTCGTTACCCACGCCTTCCGGACCCATGAATTTGGCTTTCAGGCCTTTTTCCTGAGCCTGGCGCAGGATCAGGCCCAGCTCTGGGTGATAGCCGCCGTAGTAGACGAAGTCGACGTTGTTCTGCTTGAGCTTCTGGATGATCGAGGAGAAGTCCTTGTCACCGGCATTCAGGCCTTCAAAGACGGCAACCTTGGTGCCTTTCTTCTCAAGGGTTTGCTTGACGGCGGTGGCGATGCCTTCACCGTACTGCTGCTTGTCGTGCAGGACGGCAACGACCTTCGGCTTGACGTGGTCGGCGATGTAGTTGCCGGCGGCCGGGCCCTGGGCGCTGTCCAGGCCGATGGTGCGGAAGATCAGCTTGTAGCCACGGGCGGTGATTTCCGGCGAAGTGGCGGCCGGGGTGATCATGATCACGCCTTCGTCTTCGTAGATGTCGGACGCAGGCTGGGTGGAGCTGGAGCACAGGTGGCCGACCACGAACTTGACGCCGTCGTTGACCACTTTGTTGGCGACTGCCACGGCCTGTTTAGGGTCGCAGGCGTCGTCGTATTCCTTGGCTTCGAGCATCTTGCCATCCACGCCGCCCGCGGCGTTGATATCCTTGATGGCTTGCTTGGCGCCGATGAACTGCATGTCGCCGTACTGGGTCACAGGACCCGTCTTGGGACCGGCGATGCCGATCTTGATGGTATCGGCGGCAAACGAATGGCTGGCTACCCCGGCCAGTACCATTGCGGCGAACAGCTTGGAAATCTTGATCATAGTGCTCCACTCATTCTGTTGTAATTCTTATAGTCCTGGCGGCCAGGGCTACAGACCGGGCGGGATTTGCGGCGTGGCCATGCCAACGCGCTAGCCCACCTTCCCCCGGAACATGTCCCGGAACTGTACCGGTACAGTGTAGAGCGCTGTTCGAGCGCTTGAAAAGCGGTCGAAAAGTGCGTCTTTCCTGCGTTGTCGCTTGATCGACAGAAAGATACAGAAAGGCGCCATCAAACTGCCTGCATCTGCGATCCCGCCCCACAACTTCGGGGTCAATCGACCAAATTACATATTTGAAACCGGGTTTTTCTGCAAAAATGCCGGCCTTTTTTATTGACCGATTTTTTGCGGATACCACCCATGACTGATCAAACAAGCACCCTCTATGCCAAATTGCTTGGCGAGACGGCAATCATCGAGTGGAAAGCGCTGGAGCGTTTTTGGGCCAAGGGTGACCTGATTTGGGTCGACCCCTGCCTTGACCTGATCGCCGTTGCTGAGGCGATGGCCGAGAATCGCAGCGAGATCTTCGCCAAGTGGCGTAGTGATGGCACTGTTGGGCCGGTATCGGCCGAGCAGGCATTGGACCTGCAAAGCCGCGACCCAGAGATCTGGGCGGTGGTGGTTTCGCCGTTCATCGTGATACAGGTGAAGGGCTAGGAAGAAGCGTGATCTTTTTTGGTGCGCAAAAATACGCATCAGCTCCGTTTTGGTGCTTGAAAGCGATCAAGGCGGGTAGAGGGAAGTAACAATTCGGCGTGGCGGTAACAGTTTACGGGATGCGTAATGTGGCCGCCGTTCTGGCAGGCGCCAACGGAATCGTAGCCCGCCTGGGAAATGTTCGAATCAGTCAGGAGTTTATCGATGAGCACTGCACTACCTTCGCTTGGATTCGCCGGCATCGGCCTGATGGGCCTGCCCATGTGCCGCCGCCTGCTGGCAGCGGGCTATCCGCTGACGGTATGGAACCGCAGCCCGGACAAGTGCGCCGCACTGGTCGCTGCTGGCGCGCGCCTGGCCAGCAGCCCGGCCGAATTGTGCCGTGACAGCGACATGGTATTACTGTGCCTGGCCGACACGGCGGTGGTGCGTGAGGTGGTGTTTGGCGAGCAAGGCATTGCCCAGGGCGGGCGCAGCGGCCAGTTGCTGATCGATTTCTCTAGCCTGGAACCCACCGCCACCCGTGAAATGGCTGCCGAACTGGCAGCACTGTGCGGCATGGCCTGGCTGGATGCACCTGTCTCTGGCGGTACGCCCGGTGCCGAAGCGGGCACGCTGGCGATCATGGTGGGCGGTGAAGCGGCCGATCTGCAGCGTGCACGCCCGGTGCTGGAGGTGCTTGGTCAGCGCGTGACGCATATGGGCGCGGTAGGCACGGGACAGGTGACCAAGGCGTGCAACCAGATGATCGTCGCGTGCAATGCCCTGGTAATTGCAGAAGTGGTGGCATTGGCCGAACAGTCGGGCGTGGACGCGACGTTGATCGCTGAAGCGCTGGCGGGTGGCTTTGCCGATTCCAAGCCATTGCAGATTCTTGCGCCGCAAATGGCCGAGAGCCGCTTCGAGCCAATCAAGTGGCACGTACGCACGCTGCTCAAGGACCTCGATGGCGCGGTCAAGTTTTCCCGCGAGCAAGGCTCGGCGACGCCGCTCAGTGGCCTTGCCGCGCAACTGATGCGCTTGCACGGTAGCCAGGGTTACCTGCAAAAAGATCCGGCGACCCTGGTAGAGCTGTATCGCAACAAGGTGTGATCCGGCCGTTCTGGCGCTGCAACCGCTCCAGCAGTGGGCGCAACTCGGCCAGCGGTACGGGGCGCCCCAACAGGTAGCCCTGCAGGTAGTCGCAGCCATGGCTTTCGAGGAACGCCTGCTGTTCGGCGGTTTCCACGCCCTCGCTGACTACCCGCAGGTGCAGGGTATGCGCCATGGCGATGATCGCCTGGACAATTTCCCGGTCTTTCTGGCTGCCCGGTACATCCTGCAGGAAGGTGCGGTCGATCTTCAGCACATCCAGCGGCAGGCGCTTGAGGTAAGCCAGTGACGAGTAGCCGGTACCAAAATCATCGATCGAAAGTGCCACCCCCAAAGCCCTGACGCGTTTGAGCAGGCTGACCGTGCGCTGGATATCGCCCACCAGGGCGTTCTCGGTCACCTCCAGCTCCAGGTGGCGCGGCGCAAGGGCGGCGTGGAACAGCGCCTTTTCTACTTCCTTAGGCAGTTCGTCGTGGCTGAGGGTGACTGCCGAGCAATTGACCGTGACCTGGACCTCGCCGTAGCCGTGGCGCTGCAAGTGGGCCAGGTCGGCACAGGCATGGCGCAGCACCCACAGGTCAAGGTCGATGATCAGGCCGTTGGCTTCGGCAATGCCGACAAAACGGTCGGGCCCGAGCAGGCCGTGTTGAGGATGCTGCCAGCGTACCAGCGCTTCCAGTTTGGCCACTTGCCCGCTGCGCAGGTCGAAGATCGGCTGGTAGTGCACACACAGCCCGCGCTCCTCGAGCAGGGCCAGGCGCAGCTCTTCTTCCAGTTGCAAGGCGATCGACGCGCGAGCCTTCAGGCTGTCATTGAAGAAATTCAGGCTGTTGCGCCCGTTGTCCTTGGATTGGTAGAGGGCCAGGTCGGCATGCTTGAGCAGCTCTTCGGCTGTGCTGCCATCGTCCGGGAAGATACTTATACCAATGCTGGTGGTCATGACCATGCGCCGCCCGCCCAGGTCGATGGGTTCTTTCATCCGTTGCATGATGCGCTGGGCCAGGTGGCGGGCTTCGTCGCGGCTGTTCAGGCTGGTGACCACACAGAACTCGTCGCCACCAAAGCGCGCAACCAGGTCGTGGTTGCGGGTAGCGGCCTTGATGTGGTGGGCGATCACCTTGAGCAGCTCGTCACCGGCATCGTGGCCAAGGCTGTCGTTGATACGCTTGAAATGGTCGATGTCGAGAAACATCACGGCCAGGCGGTTTTCGCTGGCCTGAGTTTCGACCAGGCGCTCGGCGAACACCTGGTTGAATCCGCGGCGGTTGAGCAGGTTGGTCAGGGCATCATAGTGCGCCGCCTGCTGCAGCGAAGCGCGGGCCTGGTCCAGTTGGCTGAGCAGTACGCTGACCCGGCGCAGGTCGTGCTCCTTGCTTTGCAGCTTCTTGTCGGCCAGTGCGGCGCTGATGCTGGCGCCACTGATCAGCAGGGTGATGAAGCCGATGCCCAGTCCCAGCTGCAGGCTGTTGTCGCCAGACGGCAGGCGCAGTGCGGTATCGGCAGGGATGATCAAGGTCATGGCCGACATCGCGGTGAAATGAGTGGCGACGATGCCGCCCGCCATCAGCAGGCTGGCGCCGTACTTCATGGCCTGGTACAGGGTGCCGCTGCCATTGCGCAAGTAGCGGGCCAGGTACAGCGAGGTCAGGGCGGTGAGCAGGGCAATGGCGGCAGAGGCAAGTAGCAAGCCGGTTTGGTAGTACTGGCGGGCACCCGTTTCCATCGCGGCCATGCCGACAAAATGCATGAGGATGATGCCCAGGCCGATCAGCCCTGCGCTCAGCACGAAGTGGTGCGCGCGCATCTTGCTGCGTTCGAGGCTGTGCATGGCCAGCCAGGCCACGCCCAGTGCGATGAGCAGCGAAAGAATGGTCAGGGATACGTCGTAGTGCACGTCCACCGGGGCCCGAAAGGCCAGCATGCTGATGAAGTGCATGGCCCATATGCCGCCTGCCAGGCAGCAAGCTCCAAGCATGTTCCATTGCCGGTGGGCGGTGGGGTCGTCGCTGTGGGACTGGCGCTCGGCCATGTCGAGGGTGGCGAAACAGGCCGCGCAAGCAACGAAATAGGCGAGCAGAACCAAGAGCGGTTCATGACGGCAGTCGATGACGATGCGCCCGGTTGCGGGAAGATCGGCGAACAGTTGCAGCCCCAGCCATTCCATGGAATGCCTCTTGATCGAGTTTTCACTCGTCTGCGCTACAACCCTGTGCAGACTGTCCAGAGGCAGTATAGGAAGGAGTGCTTAAGCCTTCCTGACTAATGGCACAATGATTTCTACGATTTGGTTATAACTCCAATCGCAGTGAGGAATAAATTTGGGGCCCTGATGCCTTCCTGTGGGAGCGGGCGAGCCCGCGAAGCATCCACTGCGGTGGATGCCACCGGCTTCGCCGGTGTTCGCGGGCGTGCCCGCTCCCACAAGGGCGCGGGGACTGCGTTAGCCAGCCACCAGCACGCGAATGGCTTCCAGGCGCAGGGCGGCCTTCTCCAGCATTGCCAGGCCATCTTCGCGCCGCTTGCGCAGGGCGTCGATTTCGCTGTCACGCACACTTGGGTTGACCGCTTGCAATGCCACCAGGCGCGCCAGCTCTTCGTCGGCCTCGGCTGTCAGGCGGCGCTGGGCTTCGGCCACGCGCTCGTTGTGGGCCGGCAGGATCTTCTCCTCGCCGCCACTGATACGCTTGGCCAGCACATCGCGCTGGGCCTGGACGAACTTGTTGGCGCTGGCGCGCGGTACGCTCTCGAGCTGGTCGTTGAGGGTTTCGAAGGCCACGCGTGACGCCAGGTCGTTGCCATTGGCGTCGAGCAGGCAGCGCAGTGCCGCCGGCGGCAGGTAGCGGCCCAGTTGCAGGCTGCGGGGTGCCACCACCTCGCTGACGAACAGCAGTTCAAGCAGTACGGTGCCTGGTTTGAGCGCTTTGTTCTTGATCAACGCCACGGCGGTGTTGCCCATCGAGCCTGACAGCACCAGATCCATGCCACCCTGCACCATCGGGTGCTCCCAGGTGAGGAACTGCATGTCCTCGCGTGACAGCGCCTGGCCACGGTCATAGGTGATGGTCACGCCTTCATCGTCGCCCAGCGGGAAGCTGGCATCGAGCATCTTCTCGCTCGGTTTGAGGATCAGTGCGTTCTCGGAATGGTCTTCGCTGTCGATGCCGAAAGCGTCGAACAGGGTTTCCATGTAGATCGGCAGGGCGAACTGGTCGTCCTGTTCGAGAATGGCCTCGACCAGCGCCTGACCTTCGCCGGCTCCACCGGAGTTGAGCTCCAGCAGGCGGTCACGGCCAGTGTGCAGTTCGGCTTCCAGGCGCTCGCGCTCGCTGCGGGCGTCGGCCACCAGGGTATCCCAGGCCTTGTGATCGCCGCCTTCCAACAGCGGCAGCAGGCGTGGGCCGAACTGGTGCTGCAGGGCATTGCCGGTGGGGCAGGTGTTGAGGAAGGCGTTGAGCCCTTCGTGGTACCACTGGAACAGGCGCTCTTGCGGGCTGTCTTGCAGGTACGGGATGTGCAACTGGATAGTGTGCTTCTGACCAATCCGGTCAAGGCGGCCGATGCGCTGTTCGAGCAGGTCGGGGTGCGCTGGCAGGTCGAACATCACCAGGTGATGAGCGAACTGGAAGTTGCGGCCTTCGCTGCCGATTTCCGAGCAGATCAGGACCTGGGCGCCAAACTCTTCATCGGCAAAGTAGGCAGCGGCACGGTCGCGCTCGAGGATGCTCATGCCTTCATGGAACACCGAGGCCGGGATGCCGGAGCGCACGCGCAGGGCGTCCTCCAGGTCCATGGCGGTTTCGGCGTGGGCGCAGATCACCAGCACTTTGGTGCGCTTGAGCATCTTCAGGGTGTCGATCAGCCAGTCGACGCGTGGGTCGAAACGCCACCAGCGCTCGTCATCGGCCACTTCACCCTGGGCCTGGAAGGCAACTTCCGGGTACAGCTCGGCATGCTCGCCGGCTGGCAGGTTGCGGTATTGCTCGGGCGTGGCCAGCGGGTAGGGGTGCAACTGGCGCTCGGGGAAGCCCTGAATCGCCGCACGGGTGTTACGGAACAGCACGCGGCCGGTGCCGTGGCGATCCAGCAGTTCGCGAATCAGCCGGGCGCTGGCCTGGGTGTCGCCGTCGCTGACCGCAGCCAGCAGGGCTTCGCCTTCGGCACCCAGGAAGCCCAGGATGGTGGCGTGGGCCTTGGGCGACAGGCGGCCCTCGTCGAGCAGTTCCTGCACCGCCTCGGCTACCGGGCGGTAGTGTTCGCTCTCGGCGCGGAAAGCGGCCAAGTCATGAAAACGGTTGGGGTCGAGCAGGCGCAGGCGGGCGAAGTGGCTGTCCTGGCCAAGCTGCTCGGGGGTGGCGGTGAGCAGCAGTACGCCCGGAATCACTTGGGCCAGTTGCTCGACCAGGCCGTATTCGGCGCTGACCTGGTCTTCGTGCCAGACCAGGTGGTGGGCTTCGTCGACGACCATCAGGTCCCAGCCAGCGGCAAACAGTGCGTCCTGGGCCTTTTCGTCGTCGACCAGCCACTCCAGGGCAACCAACGCCAGTTGGGCATCCTCGAACGGGTTGCTGGCGTCGCTTTCGATGAAGCGCTCGGCGTCGAACAGCGCCACTTGCAGATTGAAGCGCCGGCGCATTTCCACCAGCCACTGGTGCTGGAGGTTTTCCGGCACCAGGATCAGTACGCGGCTGGCGCGACCCGACAGCAGCTGGCGGTGAATGACCAGGCCGGCTTCGATGGTTTTGCCCAGGCCCACTTCGTCGGCCAGCAGAACGCGTGGGGCGCTGCGGTCGGCGACTTCGCGGGCAATGTGCAGTTGGTGGGCGATGGGCTGTGCGCGGCAGCCGCCCAACCCCCACAGTGCCGACTGCATCTGCTTGCTGGTGTGCTGCAGGGTGTTGTAGCGCAGGCTGAACCACGACAGTGGGTCTATCTGCCCGGCGAACAGGCGGTCGCTGGCCAGGCGGAACTGAATGAAGTTCGACAACTGGGTTTCGGGCAGGGTGCGAGGCTGGTTCTGCCCGTCCAGGCCGTGGTAGACCATCAGCCCGTCGATGTCCTCGACTTCGCGTACGGTCAGCTTCCAGCCTTCGAAGTGGGTGATCTGGTCACCTGGCGAGAAGCGCACGCGGGTCAGCGGCGCATTGCGCAGGGAATACTGGCGGGTGTCGCCAGTGGCCGGGTAGAGCACGGTCAACAGGCGGCCATCCTGCGCCAGGATGGTACCCAGGCCGAGCTCTGCTTCGCTGTCGCTGATCCAGCGTTGCCCCGGTTGATACTGCTGCGCCATACTGCCTGAACTCCCGCGATGAAAAAGCCGATTATGTTAACGGATCGGCCGGTCAGACCAAAGTGCCGAGAGCACCGAAAGGTATCGAAAGGCACAGTCTAGTCGTTTCATCGCCCTGCACAGCGCCGCCGATGAGGGCCCCGGATCAACATGTCTGCCAAGCACCGCTGGATCAGCGCTTCGATGGCCGTGGGCAGCCTGGTGCTGCTGAGCGCCTGCGAGCAGAAAAACTTTGAGACATTGCCCCCCATTCCGATGGAGCAGCTTGAGGTACTGGGCGTGCAGACGCCGATAAAGAGCGTGCACTTTCGTGACAGTGACGGCGAAGGGCTGTTGGTCCTGAGCCGCAGCGATGGCCAGGCCAGCGACCTGGAAAGCGAACAGGAAGTGGACAAGGTGGTGCTCAAGGCCACCTTGTACGGGCGCACGGCCGAGAACGACACCTTCAAGGCGCGTTGGCAGGTCGAGCAGGAAACGACCTGCCCGGGGCTGGACCTGGACGTGGACTTCTATAATGACGTCAGTGATGTGAGCGACCTGAACAAGAATGGGGTGGCCGAGATAACGGTGGCCAGCCATGCGTTCTGCGGCGGCGGTATCGACCCGCATGACATCGCCATCGAGATGCGTGAAGGGCAGGCCAGTTACACCATTACCGGCCAGTCGCTGATCACCCCGGCGGGCGAGGAACCGATCGGTGGTGAGCGCGAGGACAGCGCTTCGCTGAAAGCCGCGCCACAGGTGTTACGCGATCATATGGATGCGGTTTGGCAACAGGTGTACAAGCGGCCCTGGAGCGAGGCCAGTCCGCCAGTCGACGACGAGCCGGGTGACGAAGCCGAGTAAATGTTGTCCATGACATCAAGGTAAAGCTGCGCCTGCCGATACAGGGGGCATAGGAGAACGTCCATGCTGCCGCCGATCATTCCGCTCAGTGCCGCCCCGGTCACCTCGCAACAGGACCCGGTCAAGCCAACCCCCGATATCAAGCCGGTGGTGCCGACGCAGCCTGCGTCCGGCGAAAGTGCCATTGACCTCAAGCGCCAGCGCGACCCGCAGGAGCAGGTATTGTTGCTGCGCGATGAACAGCGCCGCCAGCAGCAACGCCGCAATAAGGGCGAGCAGGAACGCTACGATGCCGTCCCGGGTGACGAGGTCAATGCCGACAATACCGTGCCGGTAGCGCCATTGATGGGCGAGCATGTACGCCAAGGACTGCTGGTGGACATCGAAGTCTGATACGGGGCTGGTCAGCGCCTGCGCCTGGCTTCATCATGCATTTCTCTGTTGATCGTCGAGCCCACCCATGAGCCAAGACAACCTCATCGATTTCGATGCCGAACGTGCCAAGCGCGTCCACGACCTCAAGGAAAAGCGGCTGAACGAAATGCGCAATGCTTTCGAGCAGGCCCTGCCTTTGAGTACCAGCAAGAAAAAGAAGCCCAAGGGCAAACCTAAGAAGCGTTGAAACTTGACGCAGGTCAACCCTGCGCCCCCCTCGCGTGCCCGGCCTCGGGCACCATTGACACTGATCAATTTTCCCCGCCGCCACATTGGTTAACGTGTACCCATCGGACAACGGCAAACGAATGGGGAGGCCAGCATGTTCTTCGACAACGTGGTTATCGCCGGTGTGGTAACGGTCGGGCTGATGGTCGCCTTCTTTGCCGGTCTGGGCATTTTCATCTGGAAGGACTCGAACAAGCGCAAGCCGCGCTGACCTTCCGGGTACACGAGCACGCAAGGCATTTAGGGCGACTTCGGTCGCCCATTTTTTTTGCCTGCATTTTTTATTGCCTGAGCTGTCCCTCTCGGTGCAGGCCCATCGCATATACATGATTAGCTAGCTAATTAATCGTTTCCGCTTTATTCTGCTCATCATTGTCTATCTTTTCAGCAAGACTTTTCCCCGCAAGGTCCGCCTCGTGCCCATCACCTTTCAGGCCCTGTTCGCGCCCAACAGCCTCGCCCTCAAGTTTGCCATCAAGACCCTGCTCGGTGGCGGCCTGGCGTTGTGGCTGGCGATGCGCTGGGGGCTGGAGCAACCCTCCTGGGCATTGATGACTGCTTTCATCGTCGCCCAGCCGCTATCGGGCATGGTGGTGCAGAAAGGCTTGGCGCGGTTAGCCGGCACGTTGGTCGGCACAGTCATGTCAGTGCTGTTCATCGGCCTGTTCGCCCAGACCCCCGGGCTGTTCCTGCTTGCCTTGGCGCTGTGGCTGGCCCTGTGTACCGCCGCGTCCACCCAGTTGCGCAGCGCCTGGGCCTATGCTTTCGTGCTGGCCGGCTACACCGCAGCGATCATTGCCTTGCCGGCCATTGACCACCCCCTGCAGGTATTCGACCAGGCCGTGGCGCGCTGTACCGAGATCTGCCTGGGTATTTTCTGTGCAACAGCCAGCAGTGCCTTGCTCTGGCCCATGCGGGTCGAGCAGCAACTGGGCGGGCAGGCACGGCAGGCCTGGCAGAACGGCCTGCAGGCCGCCAGAGCCATGCTGGGCGGAGAGGACGAGGCGCGCAAGGGCCTGCTGGAAAGCCTGGGACGCATCGTTGCCATCGACAGCCAACGTGAGCATGCCTGGTTCGAGGGCAATCGCGGGCGCCAACGTGCCCGTGCCATTCGTGGCCTTAGCCAGAAACTGCTGGTGCTGTTGCGTATTTCCCGTTCGGTGCGCCGCCAGTGGCGGCAACTGGATGAGTGTGAGGTCGAGCACTTGACGCCTTGGTTGCAGGAAGTGCGTACGCTGCTCGACCAACCCGACCAGCCCAGCCTGTTGTTGTTGCGTCAGCGTATCTGGGATGCCGCACACGACGAGCAGATCAGTTCGGCGGAGCACTTCTGCCTGGCGCGCATGGCCCTGCTATTGGACTATGCCATGGCCGCCAGCCAGGCACTTGAGGATGTGGAGGCGGGCAGGGCGCCCAAGGATGTGTCCCAGGGGCTGGCCGTGCACCGAGACTGGTCGCTGGCCTTGCTGTTCGGCTCGCGCAGTGCGCTGGCCTTCCTGGTAATGAGTGGTTTCTGGCTGGCCACGGCCTGGCCTTCGGCACCGGGTGGCCTGGTGCTGACCTGCGTGGTCTGCAGCCTGTTCGCCAGTCGCGAAAACGGCGCACAGATCGGCCTGAGTTTTCTGCGCGGGATATTCCTGGCGATACCGGCGGCGTTTCTGGTCGGGCAGATCATGCTGCCGCAATGGAGCAGTTTCGCCATGCTCTGCCTGGGCATGGGCGTGCCACTGTTTCTTGGTGCACTGGGCATGGCCCATCCGCGTACCGGGGCTACGGCCACTTCCTATTGCCTGCACTTCATTGTGCTGGTGTCGCCGCTCAACGCCATGCAGTTCGGCGTGGCGACCATGTTGAACAGTGCCTTGGCCATGCTGGTGGGGGTGTCGGCAGCGGTCATGGCCTTCCGCTTGCTGGTGTTCCGCCACCCGGCCTGGCTGGGCCGGCGCTTGCGTGCTGCAACGCAGAACGACTTGGTGCGCCTGACCCGGCGCGACCTGCGCGGGGCTGACAGCTGGTTTGGCGGGCGCATGGCCGACCGGCTGATGCAACTGGCGCGGCATGCCAGTGAATTACCGGAAGGCGAACGCAAACGCTGGGATGACGGCCTGCACGGGCTGGATATCGGCGACGAACTGGTGCACCTGCGCATGTGCCTGGCGGTCGCCCAGGCCCCTTTGGGGCGGGCCGAGCGCGAGTACCTGCAACACGTGGAGGCAGTGCTGGCCAAAGGGCCGGCTGCCGGGCGTGGGCAGCGGCTGGATGCTGCCAGTGAGCAGTTCATTGCAGCCTTGCGTCGGTTGCCAGCCAGCGACCCGCTCCGGCTGGCCGAGGGGGCGGTGCTGCAATTGCAGAAAAGCTGGGGCAAATGGTGCCGCTGGCAGGAGGATACCCATGGGTTTGCGTGAGTGGGAAGTGGGCGGTGTGCTGCTCAGCCCGTTTCTGCTTTATGTGTTGTTGGCGCTGCTGCTCACCGGCCTGCTGCGCCTGGTGGTGCAGGCCACACCGTTGGGGCGCTGGATCTGGCATGAAGCGCTGTTCGACGCAGCGCTGTTCGTCTGTGTGTTGTTCCTGGTGGTACGCCTGCTGGGAACTTTATAAAGGAGTGTTTCGATGCGTGCGGCCGTACGTATTCTGGTGACCCTGTGTGTGGTGGCCCTGGCCGTGTTGGCCGGCTACCAGCTGTGGCAGTACTACATGCTCACCCCATGGACGCGCGATGCCCGTGTGCGCGCCGATGTGGTGGTGATTGCGCCTGACGTGTCTGGCTGGGTTCGCGAACTCAAGGTTCATGACAACCAGCAGGTCAAGGCTGGCGACCTGTTGATGAGCATTGACCGCGAGCGCTTCCAGGCCGCGTTCGATCAGGCCAGCGCGGTGACCGAGACCCGCGCCCAGCAATTGCGCTTGCGCGAGCGTGAAGCAGCCCGGCGTACTGCCTTGGGGCCAGAGGCGATCAGTGCCGAGTTGCGTGAAAACGCCCAGATCAATGCCGCCATCGCGCGTGGCGAGTTGCATGAGGCCGAGGCGCAGTTGCAGGTGGCCAGGATCAACCTGGCGCGCAGTGAGGTGCGGGCACCGCGCAGCGGGCATATCACCAATCTGCGTCTGGCCGAAGGCAATTATGTGAACACCGGGGAATCGGTGATGGCGCTGGTGGATGATTCGACGTTCTACATCCAGGCCTATTTCGAGGAAACCAAGCTGCCGCGCATTCGCGTTGGGGACACTGTGAAGGTGTGGCTGATGGGCACGGGTGAACCGATGCAGGGGCACGTGGAGAGCATCAGCCGCGGCATCACCGACCGCAACAGCAACCCGGACAGCCAGTTGCTGCCGGAGGTAGAGCCGACCTTCAACTGGGTACGACTGGCCCAGCGCATACCTGTGAGGATTCGCCTGGATCAGGTGCCGGAAGGGCTGACCTTGAGTGCGGGTATGACGGCGAGTGTGCAAGTGCATGAGGACCGCGACCCGCAGTGATGGTGCTGCCCAATAGACAGAGATGTAACGGTCGAAGCGGTACAGCCGGGTCGTGTGGTGAAGGCAGTACAGCTTGAGTTCGTCGACGACGTTGGGCAGGCACGAAAAAATTTGGCGAACGGCCCGCCAGTTGCGTTAGGCTGCCGCTGTGAGTTGCCCGACAGAGGCAACCCTTCTTCCGCCAGGCGTGCGTATCTTCCGATTTCATTGCGAGGTTACGTCATGGCCATCACTTCCCAGGATATCTGCAACGCCGCCGATCAGCTAAAGGGCTTTGTCGGTTTTCACGGCAAGCGCGGTGTTCATATCGTGCGTTTCTCCGAGGACGCGTTCGGCATGGACGTGGCCGACGCCAGTATCACCCCCTGCAGCGAGTTTGTCTGGCGGCCCGAGCAAGGGCAGCGCATGGCGTTGTGCCGCGAACGGCTGTCGCTGTTGCTGGATCAGCATGTGGATGACCGCTTGAACATTGGTGAACCGCTGCGCGCCTACCTGCGCCGCTGTGATCTGCCCGAAATCGTGGCGCAGCGCAGCCTGCAGCAGCACACCCAGTCTGTTTAGGAGCAAGGCCGCGTCTACAAGGGCTGTGCAGTGCTTTGGGAGGTTTGGTGCAACAACGCCGCCAATCCGGCGCTGTCCAGGGGCATGCTCAGGTAATAGCCTTGCACTTCATGGCAGCGATCGTTTTCCAGCGCCTTGAGTTGATGTTCGCTTTCCACGCCTTCGGCTGTCACTGTCAGCCCCATCGCCTCACCCAGGTTGATGATGGCCTGGACCACAGCGCGGTCGCTGCCGCCGTTGTTGTTCAGGCCGCTGATGAAGCGTTTGTCGATCTTGATGCTGTCGAACGGGTAAGTACGCAGGTAGCCCAACGACGAATAGCCGGTGCCGAAATCATCCATGTTCAGGCGCACCCCTAGCTCCTTGAGCGACAGCATGGTGCCTAGCGCGCCCTCGATGTCGTTGAGCATCACGTTCTCGGTAATCTCCAGTTCCAACCGCTGGGCGGGGAAGGCCGTGTCGAGCAAAATTTCGCGCACGTCGGCTACCACATCGCTGCGCAAGAACTGCGCAGGCGACAGGTTGACCGAAACCAGCACGTCGGCTGGCCAGTCATGGGCAGTGCGGCAAGCTTCGCGAAGCACCCAGCGGCCCAGCGCAACAATGATGTCGCTCTGCTCGGCCAACGGAATGAAGGTGTCCGGCCCCAGTAACCCTTCCTGTGGATGCCGCCAGCGCACCAAGGCCTCGACCGCGACGATACGCAGGTCGTCGAGGCGGTAGCGCGGCTGGTAATGCAACTCGAACTCCTCATTGCGCAGGGCCCGGCGCAGGTCGTTCTCCAGCTGGCGGCGGTACTGGATCTGCTGGTTCATTTCGGCAACGAAGTAGCGCCATGTGTTCTTTCCATCGGCCTTGGCCTGGTACAGGGCGATGTCGGCGCAGCGGATCAGCTCACCTGCATCGAAGCCCTGGTTACGCGTCTGGGCAACGCCAATGCTGGCACCGATGTGCAGCGGCTGGCTTTCGAAGACGATGGGTTGCTGCAGCAGGCCGATCAGGCGCGCACAGAAGCGGTCGATCTCGCTGCTGTTGTCCATGCCGCTGAGTACCAAGATGAACTCGTCGCCGCCCAGACGCGCGACCAGGTCGCCATCGCGGGTGGTGTCGCGCAGGCGCGTTGCCACTTCTTGCAGCACGGCATCTCCGGCGGCATGACCGAGCGAGTCGTTGATCGGCTTGAAGTTGTCCAAGTCCAGCAGCAACAAGGTCAGCGGCGGCGAGTCACTGCCGCGCAACAAGGCCTGCTCCAAGTGCCGGGCGAGTTTGTTGCGGTTGGCCAGCCCGGTCAGTGGGTCGTGCAGCGAAAGATGCTGGATGCGCGCGTGGGCGTCGACTTCGTCGGTGATATCGCTGGCGGTACCCCGAAAACCGATGGCCTTGCCATCGCGCCAGATAGCGCGGGCGGATATCCGGCAGTAGCGGTTCTGGCCATTCTGGTCGCGGTAAGTGCAGCGCAGGTTGGCCAATTGCTGCGGGTCGGCGGTAGCCAGGGCGTCGAGCCAAGGTGACAACGGCGTGGTGTCGCAGGCTAGCAACTGGTTGAGCGGGTGGCCCAGCCAGCCGTCTACCGGGTAGCCGGTGACGTTGGCGAAGCGTTGCGACAGGTAGGTCAGGCGTTGTTGCCGGTCGGTTTCCCAGATCCAGTCGGATGCCGACTCGGCCACCGCGCGGAAACGCTGCTCGCTGGCCTCCAGGGCCTGGTTGCTTTGTTGCAGATGCACGAGCGTGAGGCCGATTGCCCGGGAGCTGCGCAAGGCATGACGGAACAGGTACAGCATCACCAGGCCAAGTATCAGTAGTGCGCACAACAGTGCTGGCAACACTGCCCGCAGCATCTGACGCCCCGGCAGTGGGCTGTTCCAGGTCAGATGGTAGCCGGTGTCGCCCAGGTCGATGCGCAGGTGGCTGTGATCCTGCATATCCTCCTTTTCCACGTGCATGCCCGTCAGGCCGGCGCCGTGGCCCAACTGCGCCAGTTTGCTTTCGTTGAGCTGGTCAATGAACAGCATCACTGGCGCTTGGCTCACCTCGCTGTCGGTAACCTCCCGGTCCGGGCGCACGGCTGCTGCACTGAGTGCGGCCGGCCAGCCGTTGAACAGCACGAAATGGGTGATTTGCTCGCGTGAAACTGCCGCTGCGCGGGCTTGTTCGATGATCGGTTGCAGCGGTGTGTCTATATAGGTGTTGGCACCTGCCTGGCTGGGCTGGCCTTTGAACAAGGCATAGGTGGTGCGGTCGTTTTCCACTACGAACACCCCTTCGTAGCCGCTGGCGCTGTACAGCGACTCGCCTATGTTTTTTTCCTCGTAGGCCCATTGCCAGTCGGCTTGGCCCGACAAGTGCTCGAAGGCTGCATCCCATACGGCATAGCTGGACAGAAACTGGCGCGAGGCGAGCAGCCGTTGTTCCAGCGCCTGGTTCGCATGGAAGGCGCTACGCTGGCGCTCCTGTTGGTCGAGTGTACTGGCGATATTGAACAGAGCGCCGAGAATGACCAGGCAAGCCAGGCCGAACACTGCGCTGAAACCGGCAATGAGGTGGCGCACCTGAAAGCGCGGTGTGGGGCTAGCGGGTGGAAGCTTGGCGGTCCTGGCCATGCGCGAGCGGCTCCTTCAGGCAACCTCCCGCCAGGCAGTCAGGAAGGAGGTTCAATCAGAATAGGCCAGCCTGAGCGCGGCAGCTTCACTGCGGGCAAAATTGACCTGATCGCGGCCAGCGTGCTTGGCGATGTACAGCGCCTTGTCTGCCTGTTCGAGCCAGTGTTCGGGGGACTCGAGGTTGGCCTCGAAGGGGGACAGGCCGATACTCAGGCTGATGCGCAGGTGCGGTAACTGTGGGTTGCGGTAGCTGGAAACCCGCTCGCGCAGACGCTCCATGACTTGGCAGGCCTGGGCTTCACTGATTTCGGGCAGGATCACGCAGAATTCGTCGCCGCCGTAACGCCCGGCCTGGTCGCCCTCGCGCAAACTGCGCCGCAGCTCAGCGCTGAGCTGGCGCAGTACACAGTCGCCGACCACATGGCCAAAGGTGTCGTTGATGGTCTTGAAGTGATCGATGTCGATCAGGGCAATCACCGCGTGCTCCTGTCGCTGCTTGCACGCCTGGAACTTGAGCTGCAGCAGGTCCTTCCAGGCGCCGTGGTTGAACAGCCCGGTCAGGCTGTCGGTGAGGCTCAGGGCGCTCAGCCGGCGCTTGTGGTCGCCCAGCTTGATCGCAAGCTGGTAGCACACCCAGCCCAAGGCCAGTGGGTACAGCGCCAGCATGGGCAGGCACGCATAGACCTGCAGGGGCGTGGCGATCAATTGCAAGCCAGGGCCAAGTAGCAGGATGGCGGTGAGCATGCCAGCCAGTTGCGCCAGCGCTCCGCGAAAGACCATGCGCTTGCCGCCGGCGGCGACGTTGTTCATCGTCATCATCGACAGCACGGTCACGCTGGGTAGCGGGTTGAAGTGCATGGCGGCAGTCCAGAACCCGCCCATCAGCGAGTCCAGCAGAAGGTTGCGCTGTTCCGCCTGGTAAGGCGTTGTCGAGCGGGCAGCCCACTGGTAGGCCACGTGCGGCCACAGCAAACCATTGAACAGTACTAGCAGCCATGCCCAGGAGGGGGGCGACAGCGGCGCAATCGCCGCCATGACAGTGAACAGGCCGATTCCCAGGCCAATGACCCGCGGCAGGTAGATGCGCTTGACGAATGAAAGCCCTTTGCCGATGCGATTGTCCATAATGCTGATCTTCTTCTGCCGGTGTACCGTTCATCGCATAATTCGGATGAATATTGTTGAACAGTGTTACATCGGCGAGAAATGACCTTACAAGCCAATTCACGGTTGATTCGATCACTGTGGTGGGCCGTCGATAACCAGGCTCAGGTGCGACTGGGCGCGCCGCGGACGGGAGCGGGGTAACCTGGAGTCACCGCATGGCGGGCAGAACGGATGTGTAGCCCTGGCCCATGAGTAAGCAGGGCCAGGGGCATGAGCTCACCGTAGCGGCACGCTGAGTATCATTTTGGCTCATGTCTGCTGCGCGCGGACTGGGGCTGGTCGTCGTTCAGAAGCCGCGAGGGTGGTTTGCCACTGTCACTGCGCACTTGCGCATGGCTGATCAAGGCGAAGATGAAACTGCCACCGATGATGTTGCCCGTCAGCGTCGGCAGTGCAAATTCCAGCCAGAAACGGCTCCAGGTTTCGTCGCCAGCCCACACCAGGTAGGACACTTCGACTGACCCCACCACTATATGAGTGAAATCGCCAAGGGCCATCAGGTAGGTGATCATCAGAATGATCCAGATCTTGGCGTGCTCCATTGAAGGGATCATCCAGACCATGGTGGCAATCATCCAGCCTGAGACTATGCCCTTGGCGAACATCTGGCTGATGTCGTTCTTCATTACCTTGCGACCGACCTCCAGGAATGCCACATCGGTCTTGCTGTCGAAGATCGGCAGTTCCAGCATCACCCAGGCTACCAGCAGGGTGCCTGCCAGGTTGCCAAACAACACCACGCCCCAGAGGCGTAGCAGTCGTCCGAAGTTGGCCAGCGTAGGGGCGGTCATGACGGGCAGCACGGCGGTGAGCGTATTTTCGGTGAACAGTTGCTGGCGTGCCAGGATCACGGCAAGAAAGCCCGCACTGTAGCCGATGCTGGCGACCACCTGGGCACCATCGCCTTCCGGCAGGCGGGCGTAGAATAGCCCCATGGCCATCAACGACAGCCCCATGGACAGGCCGGCGGCAAGTGCCGACCACCACAACGCGGCAAGTGTACGTTCCAGTTCCTGGTCGCCCTGGTAGCGAATGATTTCGTGCAGCACAGCCGCCCGCGGCGGTTGGCTGTGGCTGACCTCCTGCTCTTCATCTGCAGAGAGGCCGGGGGTTTTCTCGCTTTGCCCATCGCTCATGGCCGCTACGCTCCGTGGTGTGTTTCTTTACAGATCCACGGCGCTTTCATTAGTTGCCGGTTAGCGGCAAAACGTTGATGGAAAAGTTTTTCAGAACAAGGTGTTGACTCTGATTTCAAAGCGCGTATTATTCGCCTCCTCGCAGCGATGAACGCTTCGGGGCAAGCGGTAAGTTGTTGAAGTTGTTAGCTTTCGAAAGAAAGCGGTGGTAAAAAACTTCAAAATAAACGCTTGACAGGTTCTGAGGAAAGCGTAGAATGCGCGCCTCGGTTGAGACGAAAAGCTCTTAACCAAACGCTCTTTAACAAATTGAATCAAGCAATTCGTGTGGGTGCTTGTGAGTACGGACTGATAGTCAAAAAGATTA
>Ga0315336_1000389_pt1 | contig 130962 bp, 135 predicted proteins | sample ASW5metaG_FD_204512 | JGI IMG/M metagenome (GOLD analysis project Ga0315336, IMG submission 204512) | Ammonia-oxidizing marine archaeal communities from Monterey Bay, California, United States - ASW #5 | ecosystem: Environmental > Aquatic > Marine > Intertidal zone | place: USA: California... | reverse complement strand
CGCGGTCACATCGGTGATTGCTCTGCGCTGTGCCAACGTCAACCCCATCCACTGGGCCTACGCGCGCATTTCTGATGAGGCAACGAATCACCGTTTCGCGCGCATTTCTGATGAGTCAACGCGGTCGCGCCATGCGCGCTCTCTTTCTCCATTCGTCATCACGTTCGCGGGGGCGACGGATCAACTCAGGACCTTCAAATTTGGGCTCGCTGCAGAGGCTCCTCACGGGGCTTACGCGAAGCAAGAGCAATCCACCACCGAGCGCTTTGAGCGGAGTACTCAGATGACCAGTGCGATAACCAACGGCAACGGCACCACCGCCCATTCAGCACCGATCCGCAGCCCGTTGACGAAACCGCACAACGCCGCCCTCCAAGCGACCACCGTCAGCCTCGTCATCCCAGTGCGCAACGAGGCCCGCAACATCGCGTGGGTTCTGGAACAGATCGCCGACGATGTGCACGAGATCATCCTCGTCGACGGTGAATCGACCGACGCGACACTGATCACCGCGATGCGCTATCGCCCCGACATCAGGGTCGTGCCGCAGGAAGGCACGGGCAAGGGCAGCGCACTGCGTACCGGGTTCCTGGCCGCCACCGGCGACGTCATCGTGATGATGGACGCCGACGGCAGCATGTCACCGCAGGAGATCAGGCACTACGTGCACTTCCTGGCCAACGGCTACGACTTCGTCAAGGGCTCGCGGTTCATGGGCGGCGGCGGGTCGCTGGACATCACACCTTTCCGCCGGCTCGGGAACCGATTCCTGCTGGTCGTTTTCAACACCCTCTACAACTCCGAGCTCACCGACCTGTGCTACGGCTTCTGTGCGTTCCATCGCCGTTATCTCGATCATCTCGCGCTGACGGCAACGGGTTTCGAGATCGAAGCCGAGATGACCGTGCGTGCCGTGCAGGCCGGCCTGCGCATCGCTGAGGTGCCGAGCCTCGAGATGCCCCGTCGCACCGGCAATTCCAACCTGCGCGCAATCCGGGACGGCTGGCGGGTACTCAACACCGTCCTCGCCGGCAGGCGCTCGTAGGGATCGCCGCCATCATGCGAACTCTTGTCACCGGCGCCGCGGGCTTCATCGGCTCTACCCTGGTAGACCGGCTTCTGGCGGAAGGCCACCAGGTCGTCGGAATCGACAACCTGAGCACCGGTAACGCGGCCAACCTCCACGATGCGTTCCGGGTCAACAGGTTGATTCCCGGCCGGTTCAGCCTGCTCGAGATCGACGTCCAGGCGCCTGAGCTCAAAGACGTCGTCGCGGAAACGAATCCGGACGTCATCTTTCATCTGGCCGCGCAGATCGACGTTAGGGTTTCGGTGCGCGACCCGAAGTTCGATGCCCTCAGTAACGTGTTGGGCACGATCAATCTTTGCGAGGCCGCCAGGCACGGCGGAGTCAGCAGGATCGTCTACGCGGCCTCCGGTGGCTCGCGCTACGGCGCGCCGGAGCACCTGCCCGTCGGCGAGAACACCGCCGTTGACCCGCAATCGCCGTACGCGGTCGCCAAGGTCGCGGGCGAACAGTACCTGCGTGCTTACGCGGGCATGTACGGTCTGGAGCCGATTTGCCTGGCGCTGTCCAATGTGTATGGACCGCGCCAGAATCCGCACGGCGAGGCTGGGGTCATCGCTGTCTTCGGCAGCGCGATGTGCCTCGGGCTGGACGTAACGGTGTACGGGGACGGCAGCGCGACCCGTGACTACGTGTACGTAGACGATGTGGTGAACGCTTTCATGTGCGCGGCCCACGCACCAGCCGGCACCAACGGCGTGTACAACGTCGGCACCGGACGGCAGGCCAGTGTCAACGAAGTGCATCGGCTGATCTCCGAGGTCCTGGAGGGGGCGCCTGCGCCGCGCTACGCCGATGCCCGCACCGGCGAATTGCAGGCGATCGCGCTAGATGCCCACAAAGCCGAAGCCGAACTCGGCTGGACGCCCGCGGTGGACCTGATCGAGGGAATCGCGCGCACGGTCGGATGGCTACGCGCTGCCGTCGAACCCGAGCCCGTCGCAATCGCCTGAGCTGAGGAGGTGCGCGTGCCAGTCAAATACCAGACCGAAACATCGATTCGCATGACCGGCGCCTTCGTGACCGCCGTCGCCGCCGCTGGGATAGCGCTCCTCCCGGCCCACTCGAACGCACCTATCAGCCGCGCCATGGTGGCGAGCTTCCTGCTGCTCGCCCCCGCGGTGGCGATCGCCCGACTGCTGCCGAGCGTGCACACCGTCGTCGCCCTGATCGTCGGCGTGGCCGGTGCGATCGCGGTCAACACCCTCGTCGCGCAGTCGATGCTGTCGGCCCAATTGTGGTCGCGCCCAGGGGGCGTGATCGCGGTGGGCGTCACCGCAGCCGCGCTGTGGCTCATACCGATTCCTCGCCGTGCTAACTGGCGCGGGTAGGCAGACGGGCATGAAGACAACGGTCATCCCCGCGGCTGAGTTGGGCGCCGCCGAGTCCGCCATCTGGCGGTCGTTTCAGCGGGTGCAGCCCGAACTGGGCAGTCCGTACATGAGTCCTGAACTGGCGGTCGTCGCGGGCGGAGTGCGACCGGGAACGCGTGTCGCGATCCTCGAGGACGCGGGCGAAATCGTCGGCTTCTTTCCGTTCGAGCGCAAGGCTCTGGGCTACGGGCTACCGGTGGCGCCAGGCCTCGCCGGATGTCAGGGTGTGGTGCACGCACCCGACGCGGTTTGGAACGCGCACGAACTGCTACGGGAGTGTGGCCTCGGCGTGTGGGAGTTCGATCACCTCGTCGACGGCCAGAAGCCTTTCGAACGCTTCCAGGTGCTTCGCGCCAAGGCGCCGATCATCGACCTGAGCGACGGTTCGGCGGCTGTGCTGGCCGTCCTACGGCGACGGTCGACGAGAGTGGCGAAGAAGTTGCCGAAGGAGCGGCGTCGGCTCGAACGGGACTTCGGCCCAATGCGTTTCGAATTCGAGGCGACCGATCCGGACAGACTTCAGATGCTGATGGCGTGGAAGTCTGATCAGTACAGGGCGACCGGGCGTGCCGACCAGTTTTCGCGCCCCTGGGTTCGGAGCCTCGTCACCGACCTGTTCGACCTGCGATCACCGCATTTCTCACTCGTCCTTTCAGTGCTGTACGCCGGTGACCACCCGGTCGCCGCCGACGCATATCTGCGCCGCGGCGGCGTCATGTCCGGCTGGTTCACGGCCTATGACCCCGAATTCGCCAGGTACTCGCCAGGGCTGCTGCTCCGCCTCGCGCTCATCGAGCAGGCCTCGGCGCAGGGCGTTCGCCGCATCGAATTGGGCCGTGGCACATACGAACACAAAGAGTTGTTCAAGACGAGCGATCTGATCGTGGGCGAGGGCAAGGTGCTGCGACCGTCCGCGGGTGCGGCGCTGTACTACGCGGGCCGCGCCCCGTTGCGGAACCTGCGTCAATCAGTAATGGCCTCACCGAGGCTCTATCGGTCAGCCGACGCAGTGTTGCGTAGCTACGGTCGCGTCCATTCCGCGCTGACCGTGCCGGCCCACGCGGCCGATTCGAGAAGAGGTTCCAAATGACACCCACGGCGTCAGGGCGCCCACTCACCATGTCGGTGGTGATCTGTGCCTACACGTTCGATCGATGGGACGACGTGCTCGCCGCCGTCAGGTCGGTGGTGACCCAGACCACGCGGCCCGACGAGATCGTGGTCGTCGTGGACCACAACCCCGAACTTCACGAGCGACTGCGTGCGGCTTTGCCTGCCGCCACGGTCGTCGAAAACCGGTACCAACGAGGGCTTTCGGGCGGGAAGAACACCGGCGTCGAGGTGACGACCGGTGACGTTGTGGTCTTCCTCGACGACGATGCGGTGGCTCACCCCGATTGGCTGGTGCATCTGCGCGACGCGTACACCGACGACAACATCGTCGGTGTCGGCGGAACCACGCTTCCGCTGTGGGATTCCGATCGGCCGCGGTGGTTTCCCGCGGAGTTCGACTGGGTGCTCGGATGCACTTTCACTGGTAGGGATCCCGGTCCGGTTCGCAACCTCTTGGGCGGCAACGCCTCGTTCCGCCGTGAGGTGTTTTCGGTCGCCGGCGGCTTCCCGACCGACATCGGGCGGACGTCGGAGCAGAGTCGTCCGCTGGGGTGTGAAGAGACGGAGTTCTGCATCCGGGTGAACCAGCACCGGCCCGAGTGGACGTTCGTCTTCGAACCCCGTGCGGTGATCTGGCATCGGGTACCGCACGCCCGGGAGCAGTTCGCCTACTTCCGTTCCCGGTGCTACGCCGAGGGTCTGTCGAAGGCAGCAGTCACGCGCAGTGTTGGTGTCGCCGAGGGCCTTTCGGCTGAGCGCAGTTACACCGCGCGCACCCTCACCCGCGGTGTGGCGAAGGGGCTGGGCGATGCGCTGCGCGGCGATGCGGGCGGTATCGAACGCGCCTATGCGATCACGGTCGGACTGCTCACCACCGCGGCGGGCTATCTGCGGGGCGGCGCGGCACGCCGTCGGCGGCCGACCGTAGGGGCCTCCCGATGACCGAAGCCTCGATCAAGTCGATCCCGATTCTGATGTACCACTCCGTCGCCGATGAACCGCCAGCTGCGACGCGACGGCTTGCGGTTCTTCCCGGGTCGTTCGAAATCCAGGTTTCTTACTTGGCCAACAACGGGTTCACCGGGCTCACGTTCTCGGATCTCGCCGACGCGTTCCGGACCGGTGCCGCCCTGCCGGAGCGGCCGGTGGTGCTGACGTTCGACGACGGCTATGCCGATTTCGCGAGTGAGGCCTGGCCCATCTTGCGGCGTCACCGGTTCCCGGCGACCGTGTTCGTCACGACCGGTTGGGTCGCCGACGCCGGGCCCGACGCCGCGGGCGAACCGCTCGACAGGATGCTGAGCTGGGCGCAGATCGCCGGGCTCTCGGAGGCAGGTATCGAGATGGCCGCGCACACCCACAGCCATCCCCAGCTCGATCAGCTCGGTGATGCCGAGCTGCGCCACGAACTGGGCCGCAGCCGCGCGCTGCTCGAGGATGTCATCAATGCTCCGGTTCGCGCCTTGGCGTACCCGTACGGCTACTCGAGCACGCGGGTACGGCTGGCAGCTCGATCGGCCGGCTACCGGTTCGCCGCCTCGGTGCGGAACGTGCGCGCGACCCCGTCCGACGATCTGTTCACCCTCCCTCGCCTGACCGTCCGGCGATCCACCAACCTGCCCGCGTTCGCCGACATCGTCGAGGGCGTCCACGTGTTCCGGCGTGACCGGCTGCTGACGGCAGGCTATGCGTGTGTCCGCGGCGCGCGGCGGGCCGCAAGGCAGGTGCTTGGCATTGCATGAGCTCGAGAAGCGGGCGCCAGGCGACGTCGTCGTGACGGCGAGGCGCCCCAGATCTCGCCACCGCGTTCACGACATCGGGCGCGGCGGTGAGCACTTCCACCGCAACGCCAGTGCGCTGATCCTGAACACGGGGATCTCGGGCGGTTTGGGGATGGCGTTCTGGTTTTTGGCGGCGCGCCACTACAGCGATCCCGACGTCGGTCGCGGATCGGCCGTGATCTCCGCGTTGATGATGTTGGCCGGCTTGATCGCGGTCAACGCAGCGGGCACCGTGAACCGTTTCATTCCCAAGGCCGGACGACATACGACCGCCGTCGTGGCCTGGGCGCACATTCTCACGGTGACTGTGATCGCGGTGCTCGCCCTGGCGTTTCTCGGCACCCTCGAATGGTGGGGGCCGTCATTCGACCTCCTTCGCTCACCAGAGATGGCGTTGTGGTTCTGCATCGCCGCGGTCGCCGTCAGCGTCATCACCATTCAGGAGAACGTGCTGACTGCGCTGCGGGCGTCGATCTGGGTGCCGGTTGCCAACGCCCTGTTCGGTGTCGGCAAGGTCGTGTTGCTGGTGGTGCTGGCGGCGACGTTCCCCAGGTCCGGTGTCTTCTTCGCCTGGGTCATCCCGATGATCGTCGTCATGGTCCCGTTGACCCTGCTGATCTTCGGCTGGCTCGTGCCTCGTCACATCCGGACCTACGCGCACGTCTTCGATGTGACCCGTGCGGAGATCGGCCGGTTCTTTGCCGCTGACTACCTGGGCGCGCTGTTCCTCTTCGGAACGATCTTCCTCGTACCGGTCCTCGTCGCCACCCGCGTCGAGCCGCACACCTACGCGTACTTCTATGTGGCATGGTCACTGGCCGGGGTGATGAGCGTCGTCGGCAACAACATGGCGACGTCGCTTGCCGTGGAGGGTGTGTACGACGCCCCGCGGCTGGCGGAGAACTGCCGCTCCGCCCTCAGCCGGGGGTTGTTCCTGCTGCTTGTCGGCGCAGTCGCGGTGAGTCTCATCGCTCCCTACGGCCTGGGGTTGCTCGGGGCCGGGTACGTCGATGCGGTTCCGCTCCTGCAGCTGCTCGCGTTCGCCACCCTGCCGAGGGCGATCGTCGACATCTACATCGGGGTGCTGCGCGCCCGCGGTGACGGCGTGCAGATCGCCCGGCTGCAGGCCCTGCGCGGCGTGCTCGTGATGGGTGTCGTCGTCACCATCCTCTACTTCGTCGACGAACCGTTCGGCATCCACACCATCACGGCGGTCGGCGTCGCCGTGCTGGTCGGCCAACTCATCGCGATGCTGGTGGCTCTGCCAGGGCTGGCGCAGTTGCTGGGGTGGCGCCCCGATGACCGGGTCATGGCCAATGTGTCGATCACCTCGGCCGAGCGGATCACGCTTCTGTCAGACCGCTCATGACCGCGACACTCCTCGATCGGCCCCCGGCCGATCTGACCTCAGCCGCGCCGGAACTCGATTGGCCGCCGGCCAACCGCGGCGGACGTCACCGGCTGCCTGCACATCTGCCACCGGTCGACCTCTCCGAGCTCGACCTGGTCTCGGCCACGCCGCGACGGGCCGGAGGGAGCGGGGGACGGCACCGTGCCCCCCGGGCAGGTAGCGGCCATATCCTGGCCGTTACAACCCTGTGCCTGTTGACCCTGGGTGCGGTCGCGTTGTGCGCGATGCAGCTGCACACCGTCGACCTCGCGGTCATGAATGGCCTGGGGCTGATCTCAGTGCTGCCGGTCACGATGTTCGTCGGCGTCGTGCTGCTCAACGTCGGCTTCATCGGAGCTCTCTCACTGCAGCGGCGCTACACGTGGCTGTTGGGCATCCAACTCGTGCTGTTCGTGGTGCTGTTGCACGGCATCACTACCGTGCTCGAATCTCAGCCGCGCTTTCCGATCAGCTGGATCCATGCCGGCTTCGTCGAGTTCATCGATCGCACCGGCACGACGGCGCCTGGGCTGGACGCCCGCTGGTCGTGGCCGGGCTTCTTCGCGTTGGCGGCGTCCCTGGTTGGTTCGGGCGACCGGGAGGCACTGACGCCGATCCTCACCTTCACGCCCGTGGTGAGCAATCTGCTGTACCTGGTGGCGTTCGCGCTGTTGCTGAGCGCGCTGAAGATGTCGTGGCAAGCGAAGTGGTTGGCCGCGTGGTTGTTCTGTGTGCTCAACTGGATCGGGCAGGACTACTTCTCGCCGCAGGGCTGGACGCTGCTGCTCTATCTGTTGTTCGTCGGTCTGCTGGTCACATGGTTCCGCGCCCCGGTCACCCCCAGGGCCACTACCCACCGACGGATCGCCCGCGCGGGCCGGATCTGGCGCCGGGCATGGGGCGATCCGACGTCGGGTGAGGCCCCGCCGCGGATGGCCAGGCCCGCCGAACGCGTCGTGCTGCTCGCGGTCATCGTCGGGCTGTTCGCCGCGGCGACGGTCAGCCATCAGCTCTCACCGTTCGCCATGCTGATGAGCGCTGCCGGACTGGTGCTGGCGCGCCGGTGCACGCTCACCGGGCTACCGGTGCTGCTCGGCGTGATCCTGGTCGCCTGGATCAGCTACCTGACCTACCCCTACTGGTCGGGTCACCTCGGTGTGATCGTGGGCAGCGTCGGGGATGTCAACGGAACCGTGTCGGCCAACGTCGTCACGCGAACGTCGCACAGCAGCGAGGAACACCAGCTCGTCCTCTATGCCCGGATCGCCACCACGTTGCTGCTATTCGCGATGGCGGCGTGGGGTCTGCTGCGCCGGCGGCGTCGCCGCATCGAGGACCGCGTGCTCCTGGTCCTCATCGTTGTTCCGGTACTGCTCGTGCTCCTGCAGAGTTACGGCGGCGAGATCGCCATGCGCGTCTATCTCTTCTCGCTCGCACCCGCTTGCGTGCTGGCCGCGCTGGCGTTCTTCCCCCACCCGAGCGCGCGGCCCTCGATGTTGGCACGCGCCGCGGCAGCGGTGTGCACCCTGGGCTTGCTCTTCTCGTTCTTCCTCACCCGCTACGGCAACGAGCAGTTCGAGCAGATCACCGACGAGACTGTCGCGACGGTGGAATCGATCTACGAACAGATGCCCGCGGGCGGGCACTTCCTGTTCGTCAGCGGTCCACCCACTCGTGGTGACACCCCATTCATGCCATTGGGCTACCGCGACGTCGAGAAAGTCAGCCTCACCAACACCGAAGCGCCCGGCGACCCGTCCGACGTGTCGGGAGTGCTCGCGCGGCTGAGGGAGCAAGGACCGGGGACGTACCTGATCACCACCAAGGGGCAGGAGGACTACCTCAGCTACGGTGAGGGTTTCGCGGTGGATTGGGGACCACGGTTCCGGCAAGCGCTCAGCGCGGCGCCAGGGATGCGCATCGTGCTCGACAACCCGGACGCGACCGTTTACACGCTGGATCACGGCGCCTCGCACGAGCCGGTCCCCTATGAACCGCCGGCCACCGGAATCGAGGTGGGCAAGACCGAGTGGACCGCGATCGGCCTGGTCTTCCTGGTCCTGCTGCTGGGCATCCTCGGGGTGCGTGAAGCGATGAGCGCGCGGCTCGGGCCGGCCGCCGGCCGCCGGTTGCGTCCACTGACCATTGCGGCGATACCACTGCTGATCGGGTTCGCGCTGGTCGTCCTCGAGCGATTCATGTCGGTGATCTGATGCGGCATCGGACCACGCTCTCACCGCTCCACGTCGACCGGTCGGTACCTGCGCTCGTCGTCAAGGTCGGCCAGTACTCGTGGCATCACGGCGGCGTCGGAGCGATCCGCAGCCTCGGCCGACTCGGCATTCCGGTGTACGCCGTGACCGAGGATCGATGGACACCGGCGGCGGTGTCGCGCTACCTGACGGACCGTTTCGTTTGGCGTACAACCGGACTCGAGGACCCGGCATGGCTCATCGCGGAGCTGCTCGACATCGGACGGCGGATCGGCCGGCCGACCGTGCTGGTCCCGACCGACGACGAGATAGCGGTCCTCATCGCCGAACACGCCGCCGATCTCCGCGGTGCGTTCCTCATTCCGGATATCGAGCCGATGCTGCCCCGCCGTCTCGCCAGCAAGCGCGGGCTGTATGAACTGTGCAGTGAGCATGGCGTGCCGACGCCCTGGGCGGCGTTCCCCACGAATCCCGATGAGCTCGACCGGATTGCGGCGCAAGCGTCGTTCCCGTTGGTCGTGAAGAATCTCGAGGCGTTCGAGCGGCACCGCACGCGAGCCGTGGCGGGCACCACGGTGATCCGCAATGCCGCCGAGCTGCGAGCCCTCGCTCGCGGGTGGGGCGAGAAATTCAGTGTCGTCCTGCAGGACTATCTGCCCACCGGTGACGCCGAAGACTGGATCGTCAACGCGTATTGCGACGCATCGGCGACGTGCCTGGTGCAGTTCACCGGGGTCAAGGTGCGATCGTTGCCACCGCACGCCGGCATGACCTCGTCCGCCTGCTCGTTGCCCAACCCCACCCTCGTCGAGATGACGGCGCACTTGGTGAAACGCGTCGGCTATCGGGGGGCGGTCGATCTGGACTGGCGCTACGACCCGCGCGACGGCCGGTACAAGCTGCTCGACTTCAACCCCAGGGTCGGCGCCCAGTTCCGGTTGTTCGAGACCGATGAGGGAATCGACGTGGTGCGCGCGCTGCACATGGATCTCACCGGATGCGACGTGCCCCCCTCCAACCAGGTCGACGGGAGGCGCTTGGTCGTCGAGAACTTCGACGTGCCTGCGATGCTCGCCTACCGCGTCCGGGGGTATGCCACACCGCCGGAAGCTGCCCAGGCCGGAAATGTCGAGTTGGCATGGCTGGCCAGAGACGACCTGAAGCCGTTCTTCGTCATGCTCGCCCGGTTCATCCCGCAGGCGCTCGGGGGCCTCGTTGCGCTCTGGCGCGCCCGCCGTCGAAGGACTGGAAAGAAGGAAATCCCATGGGCCGCGTCATCCGAGTAGTTCTGGTGGCGGTCGCCGCGCTGCTCGTCACGGCGGTCACGCTGGCCGCGTCCCTTCCATACGTCTTCGACGAGGGTGATGGCGACAGCGCATGGCCGGGTTGGGGATTCACCCACACTCAGTTCAGCGCCGACGACGGCGAGCCCGCGGCCGTCGACACGATTGCCGACGCGCTCAAGGCGGGGCCCCCGATGTTGCAGTCCCAGCACATCATGGGATGGGGGGTCGACAATCCAGAACCCGCGCCGGGACAGTACAACTTCGCCGATCTCGACCTGCGCATGGATTTCATCCAGCGCACCGGCGGCGTGCCGGTGATTGTGCTGTGCTGCTCACCGGACTGGATGAAGGGCGGTGAAGAAGGGGAAACCGATTGGGACAACCTCGAGGTTGCGCCGCTACCCGAGCATTTCGCCGACTTCGCCGCGCTCAGCAAGAAGGTGGCCCAACGCTACCCCTACGTGCGGCATTTCGTTGTGTGGAACGAGTTCAAAGGCTTCTTCGACGACGAACGCAAGCGTTGGCGCGCTGAGGATTACACCGACCTCTACAACGCTGTCTACGACGCGGTGAAAGAAGCCAATCCGGAGAACCAGGTCGGCGGACCGTACCTAGACTTCGCCAGCCTGCCGCCGAATTCACCTGATGCCTCCGAAGAGCTGCACGGCGCTTGGGGTGCGGTGGATCAGCGCGTTCTCGATGCCTTCACCTACTGGAACCAGCACCGCAAAGGTGCCGACTTCGTCGTGGTGGACGGACACGCCACCACCACGACCGGGGCTTCCAACGAGTTCGCGGCGCTGGAGGAGTTCGGTGCGGTCGGGGCCTGGCTGCAGAAGCAGACCGATCTGCCGATCTGGTGGACGGAATGGTACGTGGATCCGGCGTCACTGGATTTTCCACCGGAACACCAAGTGGCGCTGCGAGTTTCGGCCATGATCGAGCTCGCCAGCACCGGGGCGCAGACAGTCCTCTACTGGAATCCGTATCCGAAGGGGGCGGATTGCGCCATCTGCCTGTGGACCGATACCTGGAAGCCTGACGGAGGGCAACCGCTGCCCTTTCTCACCGATGTCATCGAGCGCTTCGTCCGCGAGTTTCCGCCCGATGTCGAGCGGCGAAAGGTGCCCGCCGCCGATGGCCTGGTTGCGCTGGAAGCGGGTCGGACGCTGCTGGTCGTCAACACCACCGACGCACCGATCAGCGCCACAGTCCACCGTCAGCAGATCGAGATGTCGCCGTACGAAGTCAAGTGGGTGACGCTGCCGCGCTGGGTGGAAGCCCTCGATTGGGTCGACGACACGTTCGGCTGATCGAGCTAGGCAGGGACGAACTCCACGCCCGCCAGTGCCACCGCGTTGTCACGCTCGGGCGCGGTGACGACGGCGGTGAAACCGTCACCCTCTTTCCAGACGCTGGCCAACAGCGTCTCGCCGGGAAACACCACGCCCGCGAACCGGGCGCCGTAGCTGCCGACCCGGGCGGTGTCGCCGTCGAGCAAGGTGTCGACCATCGCCTTGCAGGTCATGCCGTAGGTACACAGACCATGCAGGATCGGCCTCGGAAAGCCTGCGGCGGCTGCGAATTCGGGATCCGAATGTAGCGGATTGCGGTCACCGCACATGCGGTATAGCAGTGCCTGTTGCGGCGACACCGCGATCGATATCTCGAAGTCCGCGGCGCGCTGCGGCGGTTCCGACGACGTGGACGGGCCGCGTTCGCCGCCGAAGCCGCCCTCGCCGCGAGCGAAGATCGACCGCTTCTGCTTCCACAAGACGTTGCCGTCCGGCGTGGAAACCGTGGTCTCCGACCAGATCACCGCGGCCTTGCCCTTGTCCCAGATGTCGGTGAACCGGGTGACGGCGACGCCGGTGCCCGACGGCGGGATCGGCCCTGGCGCAGAAACCGCTTCGCTGGCGTGCAGCACCTTCGAAAGCTCGATGTCGATACCGGGGAAATGAACGGTGGGTGGTTCGGTCAGGTGGAAGCTTTGCGCCACGTTGGCGAACGTCGGCAACACCTGTGGGGTGCCATCGGTGAGGTACCGCAGTTCGCGCTGGTCCATCGGGTCGCCGCCCGCGCCGAGGGCGAGGTGGTAGAGCTGGATATCGCTACTGGTCCAGGAGAATTCAGCGGGCGGAAGCTCGGCGCCCAGCGCCTCGTCGAGATTGATGGGCATGTGTTAGCTCTTTCCCGCAATGTGCAGTGCTGCCAGGTATCCGAATGTCATCGCGGGGCCGATCGTCCCGCCCGGTCCTGGATAGGTGTGTCCCATGACCGGCGAGCTGACGTTACCCGCCGCGTAGAGACCCTCGATGATCGAACCGTCGTCGCGCAGCGCACGCCCGTGGATGTCCGTACGGACGCCACCCTTGGTGCCCAGGTCGCCTGGCACCATCTTGGCCGCGTAGAACGGCGCCTGCTTGATCTCACCGAGGTTGGGATTCGGCTTGTTCGTCGGATCGCCGTAGTAACGGTCGTATGCGCTCTCGCCGCGCTGGAAGTCCTCGTCCTTGCCGGACCGTGCGAAGCCGTTGAAGCGTTCGATCGTCGCGGTCAGCGCATCGACGGACAACCCCGTCTTCTCGGCCAGCTCCGCAATGGTGTCGGCCTTGACGATGACGCCGGACTCCATCCACTTCTTGGGAATGCGCTGCCCTGGTTGCAATCCCGCGAAGATGTAGCGGTCGCGGTATGTCTGGTCGAAGACCAGCCACGCCGGGATGTTCTCGCCGGGACCGGGGCCCTGGCCGTACTGACCGCCGTACATGTGGTGGCAGGCCTCGACGTAGGGCATCGACTCGTTCATGAACCGCTTACCGGCCATGTTCACGATGATCGACCCGGGGGAGTTGCGTTCGGACAGCGCGAACCACGGTGCGTCCACCAGCGGAACCGTCGGCCCCCACCAGGCGTCTTCCATGATCTCCAGTGCGGCGCCAAGCTTCTCGGCCGCCAGGATTCCGTCACCGGTGTTCGCCTTCGCGCCGACCGTCCACTCGGTGGTGATCGGGGCGCGCTGGTACTTCACGCGCATCTGCTCGTTGTGCTCGAAACCGCCCGACCCGAGAATGACGGCTTTGCGGGCCCGGATGAGTTGCGGCTCGGTCGATTCCGGAGCATTGGTGTCTCGGACGTAGATACCGCGCACCACACCGTCCTCGACATAGAGGTCGGTCAGCGCGGTGTTCAACTGGACCGGCACGCCCACCTTCTGCAGGCCGATGCGCAACGGCGCGATCAGCGCGCGGCCCATGCCGACGAGGTTCTTGCGCCTGGCGTTCGCCCACACCGAGCGCACGCCGACCTTCACGCTGCGCAGCAGCCCGCGCGGGTGGCGCTTCATCTGGTTCAGCCGCACGTAGTCCTGCTGCATCACCACCATGTTCAGCGGCACCTTGCCGTAGGGCGGCTCGAGGCCCTTCTCGTCGGGCCCGAGCTTGCGGGCGTCGAACGGCTTGGGCTCAATCGAGCGTCCCGCGGCCCGCCCGCCCGGTGTCTCGGGGTAGTAGTCGGAGTAGCCCGGCACCCAGCACATCTTCAGCGGCGAGTTCTTGAGCACGAACGACAACATCTCGGGCCCACGCTGCAGATAGGTGTCGATCTTCTCCGCGGGCACGACATCGCCGATGATCGCGTGCAGGTAGGTCCGCGCCGCTGCCGGGCTATCTTGGACGCCGTCACGCTTGAGGACCTCGTTGTTTGGGATCCACACGCCGCCACCTGACCGCGCAGTGGAACCGCCATAGTGCGGAGCCTTCTCGACGACTACTGTGGAAAGTCCCTGGTGGGCGGCGGTGAGGGCGGCAACCATGCCGGCGGCGCCGCTTCCCACGACGACGACGTCATACTCCTGACCAGTCATGTAGAACACGTTATAGAATTGCCCGGCCTTACAACAACTGCGCCGGTCGAACAAACGAGGGGACTTCGCAAATATGCTCAGCGCCCAGGTGCGTGAACAGCTCGCCGCCGACCTGGCCGAGGCGGAACGCAGCCGCGTGCCCATCACCCCGCTGACCGACGCGCACGCCGACATCGATGTGGTCGATGCCTACGAGATCCAGCTGATCAACATCCGCCAGCGGGTCGCCGAAGGCGCTCGGGTGATCGGTCACAAGGTCGGCCTCTCGTCGGAGGCCATGCAGAAGATGATGAACGTCGACGAACCCGACTACGGGCACCTTCTCGACGAGATGCAGGTCTACGAGGACCGCAAGGTGCCCTCGGCGAACTACCTCTACCCACGGGTGGAGGTCGAGGTCGGCTTCATCCTCGCCGACGACCTGCCCGGTGCCGGATGCACCGAGGACGACGTGCTGGCGGCGACGGCGGCGTTCGCCCCCGCGATCGAGTTGATCGACACCCGCATCACCGACTGGAAGATCAAGCTCTGCGACACGATCGCCGATAACGCGTCGTCGGCGGGCTGGGTGCTCGGTGAGGCCAGGGTGTCGCCGAAGGACATCGACATCCGCAACATCGACGCCGTGCTCACCAACAACGGCGAGGTCGTCGCGGAGGGCCGCAGTGATGCGGTGCTCGGCAACCCGGTCACCGCGGTGGCGTGGCTCGCGCGCAAAGTCGAGGGCTTCGGGGTCCGGTTGAAGGCCGGCGACATCGTGCTGCCGGGGTCGTGCACGCGTGCGATAGATGCACCGCCCGGCAGCAATTTCGTCGCCGACTTCGCCGGGTTAGGTTCAGTCCACCTGAGTTTCGAATAACTAGGAGCACCAATGCCTCAGAAGGCATCAGTCGCCATCGTCGGGTCGGGGAACATCAGCACCGACCTGCTGTACAAACTGCTGCGCTCGGAGTGGCTCGAACCCCGCTGGATGATCGGGATCGATCCCGAGAGCGAGGGCCTCGCGCGGGCGCGCAAGCTCGGGCTGGAGACGTCGCACGAGGGTGTGGACTGGCTGCTGGCCCAGAGCGAGAAGCCGGATCTGGTGTTCGAGGCCACCAGCGCCTACGTGCACCGCGACGCCGCACCGCGCTACGCCGAGGCAGGCATCCGCGCCATCGACCTGACCCCCGCGGCCGTGGGACCGGGTGTCATCCCGCCGGCCAACCTGCGTGAGCATCTGGACGCCCCGAACGTCAACATGGTCACCTGCGGCGGACAGGCCACCATTCCGATGGTGTACGCCGTGTCCCGCGTCGTGGATGTGCCGTACGCCGAGATCGTCGCGTCTGTCTCGTCGGCCTCGGCCGGACCGGGAACGCGGGCCAACATCGACGAGTTCACCAAGACCACGAGTGCGGGCGTCGAGGTCATCGGAGGCGCGAAGCGGGGTAAGGCGATCATCATCCTGAACCCGGCCGATCCGCCGATGATCATGCGCGACACCATCTTCTGCGCCATCCCCGAGGATGCCGACCACGACGCGATCACGCAGTCGATCAAGGATGTCGTCGCCGAGGTGCAGACCTACGTGCCGGGCTACCGGCTGCTCAACGAGCCGCAGTTCGACGAGCCGACGGTGTTCAACGGCGGAAACCACCTGGTCACGACCTTCGTAGAAGTGGAGGGTGCGGGCGACTATCTGCCGCCCTACGCTGGAAACCTGGACATCATGACCGCTGCGGCCACCAAGGTCGGCGAAGAGATCGCGAAGGATCGGGCATCGGCGGGAACGGGAGCACAGGCATGAGCACCGACGAGATCTACTTCAACCCCATGTGGGACATCCGGATGACGGACACGTCGCTGCGCGATGGCAGCCACCACAAGCGTCATCAGTTCACCAAGGACGAGGTGCAGGCCATCGTCGCGGCGCTGGACACTGCGGGTGTGCCGGTCATCGAGGTGACCCACGGCGACGGACTCGGCGGGTCCAGCTTCAACTACGGGTTCTCCAAGACCCCGGAGCAGGAGCTGATCAAGCTGGCCGCCGAAACGGCCAAGGAATCCAAGATCGCCTTCCTCATGCTGCCCGGCGTCGGCACCAAAGAGGACATCAAAGAAGCACAGAACAACGGCGGCGAGATCTGCCGGATCGCCACGCACTGCACCGAGGCCGACGTCTCGATCCAGCACTTCGGGCTGGCCCGCGAGTTGGGCTTGGAGACGGTCGGCTTCCTGATGATGAGCCACACGATCCCGCCGGAGAAGCTTGCGGCGCAGGCACGCATCATGGCCGACGCCGGCTGCCAGTGCGTCTACGTCGTCGACTCCGCCGGTGCGCTGGTGCTCGAGGGTGTGGCCGACCGAGTTTCGGCTCTCGTCGCCGAACTCGGCGATGACGCCCAAGTTGGCTTCCACGGCCACGAGAACCTCGGCCTCGGCGTCGCCAACTCCATCGAGGCCGTGCGAGCGGGCGCCAAACAGATCGACGGCTCGTGCCGCCGCTTCGGCGCCGGTGCGGGCAACGCGCCGGTCGAGGCGCTGATCGGCGTGTTCGACAAGATCGGCGTCAAAACCGGTATCGACTTCTTCGACATCGCCGATGCCGCCGAAGAGGTCGTCGCACCCGCGATGCCGGCCGAATGCCTCCTGGACCGCAACGCGCTGATCATGGGCTATTCCGGTGTGTACTCGAGCTTCCTCAAGCACGCCATCCGCCAGTCCGAGCGTTACGGCGTGCCCGCGCACCAACTGCTGCACCGCGCGGGCCAGCGCAAGCTGATCGGCGGCCAGGAGGACCAGCTGATCGACATCGCGCTGGAGATCAAGCGCGAACAAGAAGCGGCGCCGACGAGCTGACAACACGCGAGGCCGCACAGGCGCTGCTCGAACAGCTGGCCGGGCCGACCGCTGTCCTGCGCGACGACCAATGGACCGCGATCGAGGCGCTCGTCGTCGCACGGCGCCGGGCATTGGTCGTCCAGCGCACCGGCTGGGGTAAGTCGGCGGTGTACTTCATCGCCGCCAAACTGCTGCGCGAAGCGGGCCGGGGCCCGACGGTGATCGTGTCGCCGCTGCTGGCGCTGATGCGCAACCAGGTGGGCGCCGCCGAACGGGCCGGGGTGCATGCCGCCACCATCAACTCCAGCAACGTCGCCGACTGGGACGAGATCAACGAGCGCGTGCACCGACGCGAGCTCGATGTCCTGCTTGTCAGCCCGGAACGGTTGAACAATCCCGACTTTCGCGATCAGGTGCTGCCCGCGCTGGCGCACGACGCCGGTCTTGTCGTCGTCGACGAGGCGCACTGTGTGTCGGACTGGGGCCACGATTTCCGGCCCGACTACCGACGCATCCGCACCCTGATCGGTGAACTCGGTGCCGACGTGCCGGTGCTGGCGACCACGGCCACTGCCAATGACCGGGTCGTCGACGACGTCGCCGCCCAACTCGGCGTCGGAGGCAAGGACACGCTGGTGCTGCGCGGCGGCTTGGATCGCGAGTCGCTGCGACTATCGGTGGTCAACGCCGGCAATCCGGCACAACGCGCGGCTTGGCTTGCAGCACACATCGATTCGCTGCCGGGATCGGGGATCGTCTACACCCTCACCGTCGCTCAGGCGCATGACGTCGCGTCGCTGTTGCGTGAGCAGGGCCACGACGTCGCCGCGTACACCGGGTCCACCGAAGCCGCCGAACGCGAACAGCTCGAGGCGGATCTGCTGGCCAACTGGGTCAAGGCGCTGGTGGCCACGTCGGCGCTGGGCATGGGGTTCGACAAACCCGACCTCGGCTTCGTCGTCCATCTAGGTGCCCCGTCCTCGCCGATCGCCTACTACCAGCAGGTCGGCCGCGCAGGACGAGCCACGGAGAGCGCGCAGGTCATCTTGCTGCCCGGCCACGAAGACCAGGACGTCTGGCGGTATTTCGCCTCGGTGGCGTTCCCGTCGGAGTCCATGGTGCGCAACGTGATTGGCGTGCTGGACCCGGAGCGGCCGCAGTCAACACCCGCGCTCGAGCCCCTCGTGGACCTGGGGCGGTCGAGGTTGGAGATGGTGCTCAAGGTGCTCGACGTCGACGGCGCCGTGCGCCGCGTCAAGGGTGGCTGGGTCGGCACCGGAGCGGCATGGGAGTACGACGAGCCGCGGTACCGCAAGCTCGACGAAGCCCGCAAGCGCGAACAGCAGGCGATGCTGGACTACCAGGCGACCGACGGGTGCCGGATGGCGTTTCTGCGTGGCCAACTCGACGACCCGTCACTCGAGGTGGGCGAGCGGTGTGGTCGCTGCGACAACTGCACGGGCGAACACGTCAGCGCCGATGTCGACCCGGCTACCACGGAGGCGACCAGACGACGGCTCATGCGTCCCGGTGTGGAACTCGCGCCGCGCAAGCAATGGCCGTCCGGGCTGGCCAAGCTCGGCATCGACCTCAGCGGCAGGATCGCCGACGGCCCGGAACCAGGACGCGCCATCGGCAGGCTGACGGATCTCGGGTGGGGTGCGCGGTTGCGGCGCGTGCTCGACGAACCCGACGCCGAGGTATCCGACGACCTGGTGGCCGCCGCGGTGAAGGTGCTGGCTTCCTGGGACTGGGCGCAGCGGCCGACGGCGGTGATGGCACTGGATTCAGACCGCCACCCGACGCTTGTTTCCTCGCTGAGCCGCGAGCTTGCCCGACTCGGAAGGCTGACCGACCTCGGCACGCTGCACTACTCGCCGACGCGGCGACCGGCGACCGCGGCGAACTCGGCCTACCGCGTCGCTGCACTCGATGCGGCGTGGCTGGCCCCCGATCCCGGCCTTGTCGCCGCAGTCGGCGGACCGGTGCTGCTCGTCGACGACCTCTCCGACAGTGGGTGGACGCTGACCATGGCCGCCAGGGTCGTGCGCGCGGCGGGGGCCCCCGCCGTCCTTCCCTTCACGGTGGCCACCACCAGCTGACACGCCGGGCCGGCCAGGCGTTTGTTTAAGCCCGACCCCACATCGGTTACGCCTTTGACAGCGACCACGAGGTCGCCGACTAGAGGAGTGATTTGATGAAGATGTCCGAGAAGACCGTTCGACGCGGCCTGTACGGCATGTTCGCCGGGGGTCTACTTGCTTTCGGTTCCGCGGCCATCGTGATTCCGGTCGTGAATGCCCAGCCCGCGCCGGGTCCGGGTACGGAGCCCGAGAACTGCAGCGTCAGCACGATCGCCGACACGTCACGCACGGTGGCGGAGTCCACCAGCGCCTATCTGGCCACGAACCCGGACGCCAATAACGCGCTGACGCAGATTGTGACCACGTCACCTGCCGATGTGACGCAGGGCTTCCGCACGTACTTTGCGGAGAATCCGAAGGTCGAAACCGAGCTGATGACAATCAACCAGCCGGCCATCGATCTGGCCAGCCAGTGTGGTGTCCAGGTGGCACCGACCCCGATCACCGAGGCGCTGACTGACCTCTAACAGCTAACTGAATCTCCACCGCTCAATCGCGTCGGCTGCTCTGCCGGCGCGATTGAGTGTTTCCCAGCTGAGCGCTGACCGCATCGGCGGTCGCCACCAGCGCGCGGGCCCGCTCGACAATCTCGTTGTCCGTCAGTGACTTTCCGATGTGCATCGAAGCCACCATCACCTGACGCTGGTTGTGGTCGTAGACCGGTGCCGAGATCACGCTGATGTCATGTCGCTTCCGGCCGGCCTGCCCGTTTTCGTCGCGCAGGTACACGCGCTCACCGATGTCGGAGACCAATTCGCCGAGGAGCGCGCGCAATTCGTCGGGCAGGTTGCTCGACATCCCCGCCATCAATGAGTAGAGCCGTCGACCGCCGGGCGTCAGCCGCTCGACCAGATAGCCGTCCTCGCGGCACCTGGCGATCACCCTGTTGAGCCGGTCCGAATGAGTGCGCAGCGGGATCGTCGGTTCCTTGGCGAGCCAATTGCGTTCGGCCTCTTCATCCCACAGCACGAACATCAATCCGACGGGTGGGGCGAACGGATAGCTCTGCCCCACCTCGACGCCCGGACTGGCACCGGCGGGAGCCACCAGGTCCAGCAGTGTGATCCGGTCGTCGATGACACCGGACAGCGCCGCGGTGACCCCGAACCGCGCCGACAGCCTCCGCAGTTCTTCGCGTGCCGCCGGACTGACCCGCATCGACTCCTGCGCTTTGTGGCCGAGAGTGATCAACGACGGACCAAGGCGGTAGGTCTTGTCGGTGGAGTCGCGCACGAGGTATCCCGCATCGGCGAGGGACGTCACGATGCCGAGGCACGTCGGCTTGCTCAGTCCGACCCGGCGGGCGAGATCGGACACCCCGAACCGCTCCGTGGGGCGGCCCGCCAGGTAGTCGAGGATCCGTACGACCCGGTCGGTGGGGGGCGACGCGCGGCCGGAAGACTCGGGGGCGGACACCCGTGCAGCATACATTTCGGTCCATATATGTACCGAAGCGGTCGATATATTGACTCTTGTTAGAACGCGTTCTAGTTTCAAAGGGTGTTTTCGCAGCCATTGATCGACGCGATCGCCGAGGCGGAAAGCCTTGTCGCCGCCGCTCCGTTCATCGAATCCGAAGCTGACCTGCTCGAGGGCCTGCAATACCTGGCGGGTTGTATCTCGGGATGTACGCATCTGGCGTTCGACTACGACCGCGACCATCCGTTCATGCAATCCGGTACCGGCCCGTTCACCAAGATGGGCCTGGACAATCCGGATGCGATGTACTTCGGCACCCGGGTGCAGCCCGGCTACGAGTACGTCGTCACCGGCCACCGTGGCACCACCACGGACCTCTGCTTCCAGATGCTCGGTGGTGAGTACACCGACGACAACGTCCCGCCGAGCCAGGCCGCGTTCGACGACCGTGAGCTCGACATCGACGCCGACGGTAACTACGAGTGGCGGGTCACCCCGACAAGCCCGTCGCAGTTGGTGGTCCGCGAGGTCTACAACGACTGGTCGGCGCGGCGCGGGTACATCAGTATCGCCAGAACCGACACCGCGGGCACCGCGCCGCCGCCGTTGACCCGGGAGCTGATCGAGAAGCGCTATGCGGTCGCGGGTAAGCAGCTCGTGCAGCGGGTGAAGACATGGCTGCAGTTTCCGCAGTGGTTCTACAACACGCTGCCGGTAAACACGATGATCGCGCCGCGGCTCACGCCGGGTGGTCTGGCGACGCAGTATTCGTCGGTCGGCCACTTCGACCTCGCACCGGATCAGGCGATGATCATCACGCTGCCGGTCACCGATGCGCCGTACCTGGGCTTCCAGCTGGGCAGTCTCTGGTACATCTCGCTGGACTACATCAACCACCAGACGTCGCTCAATGGCACTCAGGCGCAAGCGGATCCGGACGGCAAGATCCGCTACGTCGTCTCGGATGCGAACCCGGGCGTGACGAATTGGGTGGAGACCCTCGGCCACCGCAAGGGCTACCTGCAGTTCCGTTGGCAGCGGCTCTCCCGTGAACTGACGGAGGCCGACGGCCCGAGCGTCGAGGTGGTCGACATCGACAAGGTGGCCGCCGCGCTGCCCAACTACGGGGCCAACAAGATTTCAGACGAGGACTGGCGGGCGCGGATCGCGTTGCGTCAGAAGCAGATCGGCGACAGGATGGTGGGTTAGGTGTCCGCGGAACTTTTGAAAGACAAAGTTGTCGTTATTTCCGGCGTCGGCCCGGCGCTGGGCACCACGCTCGCCAGGCGATGTGCTGAAGCGGGTGCGGATCTGGTGCTGGCCGCCCGCACCGTCGAGCGGCTCGAGGACGTCGCAAAGCAGATCACCGACATCGGCAGGCGTGCGGTCACGGTGGGTACTGACATCACCGACGAAGCGCAGGTGAGCAACCTCGTCGACCAGACGCTGGCGGCGTACGGCAAGGTCGACGTACTGATCAACAACGCCTTCCGGGTGCCGTCGATGAAGCCGTTCGCCAACACGACGTTCGAGCACATGAAGGACGCCATCGAGCTGACGGTGTTCGGCGCGCTGCGGATGATCCAGGGCTTCACGCCTGCGCTGGCCGAGTCCAAGGGCTCCGTCGTCAACGTGAACTCCATGGTGGTGCGCCACTCGCAGGCCAAGTACGGCGCCTACAAGATGGCGAAGTCGGCGCTGCTGGCGATGTCGCAGACATTGGCGACCGAACTCGGCGAGCAGGGTATCCGCGTCAACTCCGTTCTGCCCGGCTACATCTGGGGTGGAACCCTGAAGGGCTACTTCGAGCACCAGGCCGGGAAGTACGGCACCAGTGTCGAGGACATCTACAACGCGGCCGCCGCCGGATCCGACCTGAAACGGCTGCCGACCGAGGACGAGGTCGCATCGGCGATCCTGTTCATGGCCAGTGATCTGTCCAGCGGTATCACCGGGCAGGCGCTGGACGTCAACTGCGGGGAGTACAAGGCCTGATGACTAGGACCGACGTCGGCACCGTCGACGATCTGCACGCCTCGGCGACGAAGGCGTGCGGACTCGACGATTTCGGTGTCGATGACGACAACTACCGCGAGGCACTTGCCGTCCTGCTGGAATCATTCCGGCGCGATGCGGACCTCACCGAAATCGGTAGCAAGATGAACCGGTTCTTCGTGCGCAACGCACTGGTGGCTCGACTGGTGTCGGAGGCGGCTTGGAAGCAGTACCCCGAACACGCCGACGTGACGATCGAGCGTCCCATCTTCGTCACCGGGCTGCCGCGCACGGGCACGACCGTCATTCACCGACTGCTCACCGCCGACCCGCGGCATCAAGGGCTGGAACTCTGGCTGGCCGAGTTTCCACAACCCCGTCCGCCGCGCGAGACATGGTCGGAGAACCCGGTTTTCGCGCAGATCGACGCCCAGTTCGCCAAGGCGCATGCGGAAAATCCGGACTACACCGGTCTGCACTACATGACTGCCGACGAGGTGGAGGAGTGCTGGCAGCTGCTGCGCCAGTCGCTGCATTCGGTGTCCTACGAGACGCTGTCCCATCTGCCGACGTATTCACAGTGGCTGGCCAAGCAGGACTGGACCAAGCCGTATCAGCGGCATCGCAAGAACCTGCAGTTGATCGGTCTCAACGACGCCGAGAAGCGCTGGGTGCTCAAGAATCCGAGCCATCTGTTCGCGCTCGACGCGATTTTCAAGACGTATCCGGATGCTCTCATCGTGCAGTGCCATCGACCCGCGGAGACCATCATGGCGTCGATGTGTTCGCTGGCGCAGCACACGACCGAAGGATGGTCGAACTCGTTCGTCGGCGCGCAGATCGGCGCGGACGCCATGGAGACGTGGACGCGAGGTCTCAAGCGTTTCAACGAGGTTCGGGCCGATCTTGACCAGGCGCAGTTCTGCGACGTCGACTACTTCGAGTTCGTCAAGGATCCGGTGTCGGCAGTCGAGGGCATCTATTCGCACTTCGACATCGAGTTCACCGACGAGGCCCGCACGGCGATTACCGAGAGCCACGCCGAAAGTCAACAGGGCCCGCGCGCGCCGAAGCACACGTACTCACTCGCCGACTACGGGCTGACCGACGAGCAGGTCAAGGAGCAGTTCAAGGGGCTGTGACGGTCAGGCCGTCGTATTGGCCAGCCGTTCAATGCGATCCAATGCATCGGTGGCCAGGGTCTCCACGGGATAACCGCCGACCGGACCGCATGTCGAAATCTCGATCGCCGCATTGTGGGCAGCGACGAACGTACTGTCGCAGGCCCAGTCGTTGGCTGTGAAGGACCACAGCAGGATGTTGGGCGAACTGGACGTCACCGGGGGCAGCAGCGTGAAGTCATACGAGCGGCCTTTCATGTCGGTGACCGTGAACGGAGTATCCGCACACGACTGCAGCGTCTGCTTCGCCTGCGCCAGTGCATTCTTCGCGTCGTAGTCTGCCCGATAGACGCCGACCATCTCCTCGATGTACACCTGGCGGCCCACGTCGTCGACCATCCAGTGCCCGCCGTCGGTCGCAGCCGGATCGTGGTCGAAAATGAACGGCGGATCCACCTCTTTGGCGACGCCGCTGCACTCGCTGGGTTCGACGGTGGAGAACAGATTCCCGTCGTACTTCTCGACTTTGGCGCTCAGCAGGTCCTTGACCTGCCCGGCGGTGATAGGAGCCACCGGCGGCGCGGCCTTCGGTGGGGTGTCAACGACTTCGGTGCAGCCCGGAACCAGTGCGAGCGCGAGCAGAAGCACCGGCCACCGCGCCACCATGGCCGCCATGGCAGAAACTAGCCGTCGCCGGGCGAGGGTGCCGACGACATCTCCTCGAGACAGCCTTCGACCACAGCGTGTTTGATACTGCCCGCGAGCTTGGGACAGGACCGCTCCCGTGCCGGATCGCCGCCGGCCTCCCGGATCTCCTTGAAGTACGCGCAGCGCCGGGTTGCCTCGGAGTTCCACTGCACCGACGTCTGCGCGGGACCGAGCTTCTTCACCTCGACCGCCACGTGGCAGAACCGGCAGTCGACCGAAACCAGCCCCGATCTCAGGTAACGCTCACGGTCGCGTGCGGTGGCCTCCCGAAGTGCCTCGGCCCGGTCGTCGCCGAAAGCCGGTGCCTTGGACCAACTTCGAGCGCCCGTTTCCTTCGGACCCCCGGCCTCGCCGTGCGCGTGGTCGTCGTCATGAACGCCGTGCAGAAGCAGCATCGACCTGGCTAGCTGGTCGACGTCGGCGGGGCCGACAATCTGACCGGAGTCAGGGGCGTCCTCACGCGGGGTCATGAGCTCGCGTGCTCTGCCTTTTCATTCTCGTCCTGCTCCTTGGCCTGAGTCTTGAGGTTCTCCTCGACCTCGACATGCCACTTCTCGTTGGCCACCGTGGTGTCGACCTCGATCTCGAAGCGGTCGGTCATGTCGGGAGTCACGTCGGCGACGTCGACATAGAACTGCTGATACCAGCGGCGCATCTGGTAGACCGCGCCGTCCTCCTCGACGAGCAGCGGGTTGTCGATGCGCGTCTTGTGCTTCCAGATCTCGACGTCCTGCAGAAAGCCCTTGCTGACGCCCTCGGTGAACACCCGCGCGAGCTTGTCGGTGGTCGCCTCGTCCAGGCCCTTGGGCTTCTCGACGATGACACCCCACTGCAGCACGAACGAGTCCTGGGTGACCGGGTAGTGGCAGTTGATCAGGATCGACTCGGCCTTGAACCCGCCGTAGTTGTTGTGCAACCAGTTGATCATGAATGACGGCCCGAAGTAGGACGCCTCCGAATCCAGGTGCGCCTCACCGTAGGAGGTGCCCAGATCGCTGACGTCGGGCCTGCCCACGTTGTGCAGGTACTGCGACGCGATGTGGCCCTCGAAGACATTCTTGAAGTACGTCGGCAGGCCGAAGTGGATGTAGAAGAAGTGCGCCATGTCGGTGACGTTGTCGATGATCTCGCGGCAGTTGCTGCCCTCGATGAGCATCGTGTTCCACCGCCAGTCGGTCCACCCGTCATCGGCGAACTCCGGGATGTCGGGGATGCGCACCTCTTCTTGAGGTGGGTTGCCCTCGTGGTCGTGCCAGACGAACAGCAGACCACCGCGGACGTCGGTGTGCCAGGCCTTGGTGCGGGCCAGTCGGGGGGTGCGCTTGGCGTAGGGCACCAGCTTGCACTTGCCGTCGCCACCCCAGCGCCAGTCGTGGAACGGGCAGGCGATCTCGTCGCCCTTGATCGTGCCCTGCGCCAGGTTGCCGCCCATGTGCCGGCAGTAGCCGTCCAGCACCTTGAGGTCGCCGTTGGAGTCGGCGAAGACCACGAGCATGGTGCCGAAGATCTCCACACCGTGCGGCTTGCCGTCGAGGTAGTCCTTCACAGGACCGAGGCAGTGCCAACCGCGCGCGAACCGGTCCGGGAGCGCCCCGGTGTCGATTTCGCGGACGGCTGCTGTTTCGGTAGTCACGGTGGGCCTCCCGTTTCTGTGGCTCTAACTAGAACACGTTACAGTTTTTCCCTGCGGCCGCGCAATCAAACGCATCTACCTGCTTTTTCGCGCGGGCACTATCGCGAGACAACTGCGGTATATCTAGACAATGCCGTTGTACTCGTTCGAGGGGCGATCACCGATCGTCGATCCCAGTGCTTTCGTCGCTCCGACCGCCACTCTGGTCGGTGACGTGCATGTGGAGGCGGGTGCTTCGGTGTGGTTCAACGCGGTACTCCGGGCGGATTTCGCCCCGATCGTCGTCCGCGAGGGCGCGAACGTGCAGGACTGTTGTGTGCTGCACGCCCCACCGGGCATCCCGGTCGACGTCGGACCCGGTGCGACGGTCGCGCACGGGTGCGTGGTGCATGGCGTGCACATAGGCGCCCAGGCCGTGCTGGCCAACCACTGCACGGTGCTCGACGGCGCGGTCATCGGCGCACGCAGCCTGATCGCGGCGCATTCGCTGGTCATCGGCGGCACCAAGATCCCCGACGAGGTGGTGGTGACCGGCGCCCCGGCGAAAGTCCGCGGACCCGTGGCGGGGACCGGCGCGGAGATGTGGGTGAAGACCAATCCCGGCGCTTATCAGGATCTGGCCCGTCGCTACATCGCGGGGCTGCAGCTCATCCCCGAGTAGCGCGTACCGTAGCCGCATGTCGTTCGGTCAGGTCACAGCGCTGTGGCGCTACCCGGTGAAGTCCCTCGGCGGCGAGCAGCTCGAACAAATCGACATCGGCGCCCGCGGTCTGCGTGGCGACCGGTTGTGGGCGGTTCGCGACCTCGAACGCGACGTCACCGCGACAGCCAGGCGCATCCCCGCCCTGCTCGGTGCAACGGCCCGCTACGCGCATCCGGTCGGCGCCGACGCCGGCCCAGGTAACGCGCCCGAGGTCCAGATCACCTTTCCGGACGGGAGTGTGTGCTCCAGCAGCGACCCCGATGTGCACAAGAAGCTCTCCGAACTGGCCGATCGCGACGTCCGTCTGACCGCACTGCCGCCCGCCGACGACACCTCGCTGCACAAGCTGAGTCGCGACGAGCGCGAGAACATGTCGATCGCCGCGCTGCGCAAGGACTTCGGGATCGCCGAAGGTGAGAAATTCCCGGACATGTCGATGTTCCGGGTCACCGACCTGACCTTGCTGGGCAGGTACTCGACGCCGCCGGGCATGTTCGTCGACTTGGCGCCCGTCCATGTCATGACCAAAACGAGCCTGGCGACCATCGGCGCCGAACTCGGTGGTGACCCCGACGCCGTCGATGTGCGCCGCTTCCGCCCCAACATCCTGCTCACAGTCGCCAATCCCGAGGACGGGCTGCCCGAGTCGCAGTGGACCGGCGGACGCCTCTCGCTCGGCGGGGCCGTGCTCGCGGTGACGATGCCGACCATCCGGTGCGTCGTGCCGAGTCGTGCGCAACCCGGCCTCGAGGTCGACCGCCGAATCACCAAGGCGGTCGCGTCCCGGGCCGGACGCTGCCTGGGGACCTATTGCTGGGTGAACGTCGGCGGTCCGGTCAGCGTCGGTGACGAGGCGACGCTGAAGGAGAGCAGGAATCGTGTGCTCGCCGATGCCGCCCGCCGTGCGAAGCGGTTCGCGTTCGGCGTGGCGACGTCGGCCATGGAACGACTCGGGCGCTAACCGGCCGGCGCCAACCCGGTTCGCAGTGCGATCTGCTGCATCTTGCCGATGTTGATGACGAACTGGTCAGTGGTGACGTCACCCGGAGCGCTCTGGAACTCCAGACGTACCAACGCCGGGCCCTCGTTGAACAGCAGCAGTGTGGTGGCCTTACTGCCGTCCGCCGACGTGCCGACGGCCATCGTGCCATTGCTGCCGACCGGCGCCGGACGGGTGGCGGCGCCGGTGATCGTGGAGCCGATGGTGGGCAGCGCCGCCTTCAGGGTGTCGGCGGCCGTCTCGGCATCCGCATAGATCACGATGGTGTCGGAGATGGCCCTGGTGTCGTCCTGGTTGACGAACAACGCACTGGCACCGGGCAGTCCGTCCGGACCGGACGGTGTGCTCGACTGCTCGGTGAACGTGTCCTCGTCGTCGCTGAGGTCGCCTGGCTGGAGCAGCAATCGGCTGTAGTCGGCCTGTTCATTCGTCTTCGTCGTGGTCGGAGCGGCCGACGCTGATGAGGTCGTTGACGCAGGCAGGCTCGGAACGGTACCGGCGGGGCCAGTGCCGGATGAGTCACATCCGATCGCTGCCACGCACATCAACGCTGCCAAGGCCGCGGTGGATCTGGATCGCATACCTCCACCGTGCCACAGCCGGAGTCGCGCTAGATTTTGCGAGCGCTCGCGGTCGCCCGGTCGAGCTCCCAGAACGCCCGCAGTGCAACGATCTTGCCGTCGTCGTTCACGCGGTAGGTGAACACGCCTTCGGCTTTCACCTCGTAGCCGGCGGCCCTGATCACGATGTGGCCGACGTTGGCCTCCTCGTTGCCGCACTGGTACGTCTGCTCGAAGTGGAAGGCCAGGTCGCTCGGGGCGATCGCCTTGTCGTAGAACAGTGCGATCGCTTCCTTGCCGCGGTGGCCCTTACCCTCCGGATCGAAGTGCGACGGCCCGATCGGATCCTCGACGACGGCGTCGTCGGCGAAGTTCGCCAGCCAGGCATCCTTGTCGTGTGCGATCGCCGCCTCGCGAGAACGCTTGCCCGCCAGGTGAACCGGGGCGTTCGGGTCGGTGACCGCCATGCGTCAGTCCTGCCAGCCAGAGTGGATGTAGGTATCGGCGAAGCGCTTCATCGCGTCCTTCTTCTGCTCCACCGGTGCGTCGAAGGCGAGGCCCTCGAACACCCACGGAATACCGATGTAGTCGGTGACACCCGCCGCGACGAGGTCGCGGTGGCCGTCGACACCGAACTTGTCGATACACACGGCCTGGTATTCGAAAGGGTCGTCGGCACGACCGCTCTCGGCCAGCAGCTTCTTGATCTTGCCGATCGTCTCGGCGAGCTGGTCGCAGGTCATCATCGCGCTGGTCCATCCGTCACCGATGCGGACGGCGCGTTTGAGCGCGACATCAGTGTGCCCGCCGACGTAGAACGGCACCGGCTCCGACGGTGCCGGGCTCATCTGCAGCCGGTCGAAGTCGTAGAACTCGCCGTGGTGTTCGACCATGCCGCCGGCGAGCACCAGCTTGATGACGTCGATCATCTCGTCGACGCGTTTGCCGCGCTTCGCGTAGGGCACCCCGCACCACTCGAATTCCTCGGGAGCCCAGCCGATCCCGACGCCGAAGCCGAATCGGTTGTTGGTGAGGTTTGCCACCGACCCGACCTGTCGGGCCAGTAGCAGCGGATTCCGCGAACCGAGCTTCATCACGTTGGTGTAGAAGCGCAGTTTCGACGTCACCGCACCCAATGCACCCGCGAGGATCAACGGATCGACCCAGGGCGAGTTCTCATCGAACATCCGCTTGCCGTCGGCAGTGTAGGGATAGTCGACGGACTGCTTCTCGAAATAGAAGATCGAGTCCGGCAGGGCGATGTTGTCGAAGCCGAGTTCTTCAGCCGCCTTGGCGATTTCGATCAGCTGGTCCAGTGGGCTGAACGCGATACTGATCGTGTACTGCATGCGAGTCACGGCTTGTCAGCCGGCTTGTCGGAGGAGACCACCCACATCGAGTAGTACTGCGAGCCGCCGCCGTAGGCATGGCCCAGTGCCTTGCGGGCGCCCTCGACCTGATGCTCACCCGCCTTGCCCATCACCTGGATCGCCGCCTCGGCGAACCGGATCATGCCTGATGCGCCAATGGGATTGCTCGACAACACGCCACCGGAGGGGTTGAACGGAATGCGTCCGCCGATCGCCGTCTCGCCGGCCTCGGTGAGTTTCCAGCCCTCGCCCTCGGGGGCAAAGCCCAGGTTCTCCAGCCACATCGGCTCGAACCACGAGAACGGCACGTAGACCTCGGCGACGTCGATCTCGTCGATCGGGCTGGTGATCCCGGCGTCGCGCCACAGTGCCGCCGAGGCGTCGCGCCCGGCCTGCGGGTTCACCTGATCGCGACCGGAGTAGGCCAGCGGTTCGGTGCGCAGCGCGGTGGCGTGGATCCATGCGACGGGATGACCTTCGGCGACACGGGTGTCGGCGATCCCTTCGTTGCCGATCACCAAGGCGCACGCGCCGTCCGACGACGGACAGGTCTCGTCGAATCGGATCGGGTCCCACAGCATCTGGGACTCCATCACCTTTTCCAGCGTGATGTCGGGCTGGTGCAGGTGAGCCAGCGGGTTTTTCGCGCCGTTGAGTCGGTCCTTGACCGCGACCATCGCGCCGATGTGCGTCGGTGCGCCGGACCGTCGAATGTAGGACCGCACGTGCGGGGCGAAGTAGCCGCCGGCGCCCGCGCCGACCGGCTTGGTGAACGGCACCGGAATGCTCAACGCCCACATGGCGTTCGACTCCGACTGCTTTTCCCACGCCATCGTCAGCACGCGGTTGTACTTGCCGGACTGGACCAGGCTGGCGGCCACCACCGCGGTCGACCCGCCGACCGAGCCCGCAGTGTGCACCCGGAGCAGCGGCTTGCCGGTGGCGCCGACTGCGTCGGCCATGAACAGCTCGGGCATCATGACGCCCTCGAAGAAGTCGGGCGCCTTGCCGACCACCACGGCGTCGATGTCGTCGAACGTCGAGCCCGAGTCCGCGAGCGCCTTGTCGATGGCCTCGCGGACCAGCCCGTTCATCGACACGTCTTTGCGCTTGGCGACGTACTTCGTCTGCCCGGTGCCCAGCACCGCAGCGAGATTTTTAGACATGATTACTCAATCCTTTGCTCTTCGCGCAAGCGCTCATCGGCCTTCCATGACTGCGACGAGGTTCTGTTGCAGCGCAGCCCCGCTGGTGGCGTGGGCCAGCACACGCTGCGCGGAGCCGTCGAAGATGTGCCTGGCCGCGAAGCCGATGCGCTCCAGACCCGTCGAGAACATCGGGTTGGCGGCCAGTGCGCCACCGGAGGGGTTGATCTTCGTCGAGTCACCCAGCCCGATGGCCTCGGTGAGGATGAGCTGCTGGTGGGTGAACGGTGCATAGAGTTCGGCGACGTCGATGGACCCGGTGTCACCCCCAGTGGCGACCTTGGCCGACGCGGCCGTGGACGGCGATGTGGTCAGGTCGCGGGCGCCCAGCACCGGCGTCTCGATGCGGTGCTCGAAACCGGTGATCCAGGCCGGGTTCTCGCGCAGCTCGCGGGCCTTGTCGCCCGCGGTCAGCACGATCGCCGATGCACCGTCGGTGATCGGCGCGATGTCGTGGCGCCGCAGCGGATCTGCGAAGTATGGGCGCGAGAGCAGCTCGTCGATGCTTTTCGCCGGCTTCTCCGAGTCGGTGCGGCTGGCGGCGTTCATGGAGTCGAGCGCCACCTGGGCCATCTGCTCGGCGGTCCACTTGCCGGAGTCCAGCCCCAGCCGAGCCTGCAGACCGGCCGTCGACACGGCGTCGGGCACCAGCGGTGCCACGGTGTAGGGGTCGGTCTGCATCGCAAGTACGCGACGCAGCACCCCGGCGCTGGACTTGCCGAAGCCGTAGACGAGCGCGGTGTCGACCGAGCCCGTCAGGATCTTGATGTAGGCCTCGTAGAGCGCCCACGCGGCGTCCATCTCCACATGCGATTCGTTGATCGGCGGGACCGCACCGATCGAGTCGATCGCGGAGAGGAACGAGAATGCGCGCCCGGCAAGGTAATCCGAGGAACCCGAGCACCAGAACCCGATGTCGGTCTGCTTGATGCCGAGATCAGCGTAAAGCTCGGCGAAGCATGGCATCAGCATTTCGACGCCGTTGGTGGTGCCTTCGGTGCGGCGCACATGCGGAGCATGCGCGAAGCCCACGACGGCAACGTCACGAAAAGTCATGTGGGCATCCCTCACTGGTGGTGCTTGTAGGTTTCGTAGTCGGCGTCGGGTTCACCCGTCGGCCGGAAGTAGTCGATGTTGTCGATGCCAAGGCCCCACTCCTCGCGGGGTTTCCACACCGCCTCGACCCGCATGCCCATCCGCACGTCGGTCGCGTCGATCTCGGTGACCAGATGCAGGAAGGGGATGTCCGCCCCGTCGAGCAGCACGTAGGCCGCAACATATGGCGGCTTGATCCGCTGGCCGGCGAAGGGGATGTTGATGATCGCGAACGTCGTCACGGTGCCCTTGTCGGGGAGTTCGATGAACTCGTCGAGCTGCTGGCCGGTCGCCGGATCAGCCTCTCGCGCCGGGAAGTACACCTTGCCTGGCTCCTCCGAGGCGCGGCCGCGACTCGTGCGGGCACCCAGCAGCTTGCCCTCCTCGAGCGCACGCAGGAAAGCGCTCTCGGGAAGTGAAGCGGTGTGCTGGATTTCGATCGTCGTCGGAACGACGAGCATCGTCACCGGGTCCCGGTCGTCCGTCACCTCGGGGACGTCCTCAGCCTCGTCACCCAGCTTGAAGTAGGCGATGTCGGTGATCGCTCCGACCGGTTCGTCAACCCAGTGCACGTGTACCCGGGCCCCGGTACTCATCGCATCGGACGAGCCGGCGTCGACAGCATGGAGCATCGCGGTGTCGGCCCCATCGAGCTTCACCAGCGCCCACGCGAACGGGCGGTCCAGTGGTTGACCCTCGAGTGGTTCGGGCTGCCAGCTCCACGAAACCACGGTCCCGACGCTGCTCACCGGTACGATTTCGGTCAATTCCGCATAGGTGACCGGGTCGTACTCGGCGGGCGGTACAAGCACCCGACCGTCCGAACCGCGCACGCCGACAATGCGTCGCTCGCGAAGGGCAGTGAAGAACTGGGACAGGAGTGGTCCGACTGAACGGGTGTAGTCGAAAGAAAGCCGCAACGGCGCCGAAAGTGGCGGCTCATGCGGATCGATCTGCACCGGGCTGCTTTGGCTGGTGGTCACGGCATCGAGTAGAACAGGTTCTAAGAATGGTTTCAAGCCATCGTAGAAATGCTAGAGAGGCGGGCTAATGAAGCTAGGACTGCAGCTGGGTTATTGGGGCGCGCAGCCGCCGGAGAACCACGCCGAACTGGTCGCAGCCGCCGAGGAGGCCGAGTTCGACACCGTGTTCACGGCGGAGGCCTGGGGATCGGACGCGTTCACGCCGTTGGCCTGGTGGGGCCGTGAAACGACAAAGATGCGCCTGGGCACCTCGGTCATCCAGCTGTCGGCCAGGACGCCGACCGCGTGCGCGATGGCCGCCCTCACGCTGGACCACCTGTCCGGCGGCAGGCACATCCTCGGCCTCGGGGTGTCGGGGCCGCAGGTGGTCGAGGGTTGGTACGGCGCCAAGTTCCCCAAGCCGCTGGCCCGCACCCGGGAGTACATCGACATCCTGCGCCAGGTCTGGGCCCGCGAGGCGCCGGTGCACAGCGACGGCCCGCACTACCCGCTTCCGTTGACGGGCGAGGGGACCACCGGGCTCGGCAAGAACCTGAAGCCGATCACCCACCCGCTGCGCGCCGACATCCCGGTGATGCTGGGCGCCGAGGGACCGAAGAACGTCGCGCTGGCCGCCGAGATCTGTGACGGCTGGCTGCCTATCTTCTACTCGCCGCGGATCGCCGGCATGTACAACGAGTGGCTCGACGAGGGTTTCGCGCGTCCCGGCGCGCGGCGCACCCGCGAGACGTTCGAGATCTGCGCGACCGCACAGGTCGTCGTCACCGACGATCGCGCCGAGATCATGGAGTTGATGAAGCCCCATCTGGCGCTCTACATGGGCGGGATGGGCGCCGAGGACACCAACTTCCACGCCGACGTCTACCGCCGCATGGGGTACGCCGAGGTGGTCGACGACGTCACCAAGTTGTTCCGTTCCGATCGCAAGGACGAGGCGGCGAAGATTATCCCGGACGAGCTCGTCGACGATTCGGCGATCGTGGGTGACCTCGCCTACGTGCAGGAACAGATCAAGGCGTGGGAGGCCGCCGGCGTGACGATGATGGTCGTCGGCGCGCGATCACCCGAGCAGATTCGGGACCTCGCCGCACTCGTATAGGACTCGGGTAGACACTTCCTTGCTAGTTGTCTAGTCCGCGTTCTAGATTGACCCGATGAGCCAGCACACCATCGCGGGCACGGTGCTCACCATGCCGGTCAAGGTCCGCAAAGCGACTCAGCACATGGCGATGTTCCCGGTGGACGCCGACGCCGCCCAGGCGATGATCGACTACAGCGGTTTGCAGGTCTGCCGCTACCGGCCGAACCGCGCGATGGCCGTGCTGATGCTGATGCGCTACATCGACTCCGATCTCGGCGAGTACTACGAGTACGGCACCAACATCATGGTGAACCCACCGGGATCGGATGCGAAGGGACTGCGCGCCCTGCAGTCGGCGGGGGCGTTCGTCCACCACCTGCCCGTCGACCAACCGTTCACCCTCGAGGCCGGATGCAAGATCTGGGGCTACCCGAAGGTGATGGCCGACTTCGTGATTCGGGACGGCCACACGTATTCGTTCGACGTGACGATCAACGGCCAGTTCGCCGTTGGCATGGACTTCAAGCCGGGACTACCGGTGCCGTCGGCGTTCACGTCGCGCCCGCAGTCGCACCCCACCTATTCGTACCGCGACGGTGTCCGCCGTCAGACCCTCGGCGAGATGAAGACGACCGATGTTCGGTACCGGCCCGGCGGTGCGACCGTCCGTCTCGGCGAACATTCCTACGCCAAAGAACTGGCCTCGCTAGGCTTCCCCAAACGTGCGATGGTCTCCAGTTCGGCGGGCAACGTCGAGATGACATTCGCAGACGCGCAGGAGGTTTGACCAATATGTCACCGACCACGGCAACGAAGCCGGATGTGGATCTCGCCGACGGCGCCTTCTATGCCGATCGGCCGGCGTCCCGCGAGGTCTACAAGTGGATGCGAAAGAACGAGCCGGTGTTCCGGGATCGCAACGGATTGGCGGCCGCGGCAACCTATGCCGCGGTGATCGAGGCCGAGCGCAATCCCGAGCTGTTCTCCAACGCCGGTGGCATCCGTCCCGATCAGGGGCCGCTGCCGATGATGATCGACATGGACGATCCCGCACATCTGTTGCGCCGCAAGCTCGTCAATGCCGGCTTCACGCGCAAACGGCTGAAGGTCCAGGACGGCACCATCGGTGCGTTGTGTGACTGGCTCATCGACCAGGTGTGTGAGCGCGGCGAATGCGATTTGGTGACCGATCTTGCGGCGCCGCTGCCGATGGCCGTCATCGGAGACATGCTCGGCGTGCTCCCCGAAGAGCGCGAGCTGTTTCTCAAGTGGTCCGACGAGATGATGGTCGGCCTCAGTTCCACTGTGTCCGAAGCAGAAATGCAGGTCACGATGGACGCCTTCATGGCATACAACAACTACACCATGAACAAGATCGCCCAGCGTCGGGAAGAACCGACCGAGGATCTGATCAGCGTCCTGGTCCACGCCGAGGTCGACGGTCAGCAGCTGTCCGACGACGACATCCTGCAGGAGACCCTGCTGATTCTCGTCGGCGGCGACGAGACCACACGTCACACCATCTCCGGCGGCATCGAGCAGCTGATCCGCAACCGCGATCAGTGGGATCTGCTGCGCAACGACTTCGATCTGCTGCCCGGCGCGATCGAGGAGATGCTGCGCTGGACATCGCCGTTGAAGAACATGGCGCGAACGGTCACCGCCGACACGGAGTTTCACGGCGCGAGCCTCAAAGCCGGTGAGAAGATGCTCCTGCTATTCGAGTCGGCGAACTTCGACGAAGCCGTCTTCGGAGACCCGGAGAACTTCCGCATTCAGCGAGACCCCAACAGCCACTTGGCATTCGGATTCGGGACACACTTCTGCCTCGGAAATCAGCTGGCGCGCATCGAGTTGATCAACATGACGCGGCGGGTGCTGGAGCGGATGCCTGACCTGCAGCTGGCCTCCGACGCCGTGCTGCCACTTCGGCCGGCGAACTTCGTCAGCGGCCTGGAGTCGATGCCGGTGACGTTCACCCCGAGCAAGCGCGTGCTGAGATAGCGATTTGGGTGCGCTTGCGATCGCTCAGCGACGGTTTGCGCACCGAAATCACTACTTCATCTGGAAGTTGGGCGCGCGTTTCTCCTTGAACGCCAGCGGGCCTTCCTTGGCATCGTCGGACAGGAACACCGGGATGCCGTTGGCGGTGTCGGGCTTGAACGCGTCGAGTTCGTGCATGCCCTCGGCCTCACGGATGGTCTTGAGGATCGCCTGCACGGCCAGCGGGCCGTTGTTGTTGATGACGTCGGCGATCTCCAGCGCCTTTTCCAGTGCGGTGCCGTCGGGGACGACGTAGCCGATCAGGCCGTAGGACAGCGCCTCGGCGGCAGTGATGTGGCGTCCGGTCAGCAGTAGGTCGCACGCGATCGTGTACGGGATCTGGCGCGGCAGCCGCACCGCCGAGCCGCCCATCGGATACAGGCTCCACTTGGCCTCCGAGATGCCGAACTTCGCGCTCTCACCCGCGACGCGGATGTCGGTGCCCTGCAGGATCTCGGTGCCTCCTGCGATGGCCGGGCCTTCGACGGCGGCGATCAGCGGCTTGGTGAGCCTACGACCCTTCAGCAGGGCCTCGATCTTCGTCGGGTCGAACGCCCCGCTCTTGAACGAGTCGCCGGGAGGCGCCTTGGTTGCGGTCTTCAGGTCCATACCTGCGCAGAAGTAGCCGCCTGCGCCGGTGAGGATGCAGGTGCGGATCTCGGGATCCTCGTCGACGCGGTTCCAGGCGTCGACCATGATCGACATCATTTCGGTGGACAGTGCGTTGCGCGCCTCCGGTCGGTTCAGCGTCAGGATCAGGGTGTGTCCGCGCTGCTCAATGAGGGCGTCGGGGCCTTTTTCCGGTTTTCCTTCGTCGCTCACGAACTAGTCCGCCTTCCAGCGTCGATGCCACAGACTTGTCTCGAAATGTAACACGTTCTAGTTTATGTGCTGTGGCCCTGAACATTGCTGATCTTGCCGAGCACGCCATCGATGCCGTGCCAGACCGTGTCGCCCTCATTTCGGGTGACGAACAGCTGACCTACGCCAAATTGGAGGAGAAGGCCAACCGCCTGGCCCACTACCTCCTCGACCAAGGCGTGAAGAAGGACGACAAGGTCGGGCTGTACTGCCGCAATCGCATCGAGATCGTCATCGCGATGCTGGGCATCGTCAAGGCTGGTGCGATTCTGGTCAACGTCAACTTCCGCTACGTCGAGGGCGAGCTGAAGTACCTGTTCGACAACTCGGACATGGTCGCGCTGGTGCACGAGCGCCGCTACGCCGACCGCGTCGCCAACGTGCTGCCCGAGACACCCGCCGTCAAGACCGTCCTCTCGGTCGAGGACGGCAGCGACGACGACTACCAGCGTTACGGCGGTGTCGAGTTCTACTCGGCGCTGGAGCAGGGCTCGCCCGAGCGCGACTTCGGTGAGCGCAGCGCCGACGACATCTACCTGCTCTACACCGGCGGCACGACCGGCTTCCCCAAGGGCGTGATGTGGCGCCACGAGGACATCTACCGAGTGCTGTTCGGCGGCACCGACTTTGCGACGGGTGAGTTCGTCAAGGATGAGTACGACCTCGCCAAGGCCGCCGCGGAGAATCCGCCGATGATCCGCTACCCGATCCCGCCGATGATCCACGGCGCCACCCAGTCGGCCACCTGGATGTCGATCTTCTCGGGTCAAACCACAGTGCTCGCACCGGAGTTCGACGCCGACGAGGTTTGGCAGACCATCGAGAAGCACAAGGTGAACCTGCTGTTCTTCACGGGCGACGCAATGGCTCGCCCGCTGCTGGACGCGTTGACCAAACTGCACGACGGGGGCCGCGAGCCCGATCTGTCGTCACTGTTCCTGCTCGCCAGCACGGCCGCGCTGTTCTCGACGAGCATCAAGGAGAAGTTCCTCGAGCTGCTCCCCAACCGGGTGATCACCGACTCGATCGGTTCCTCGGAAACCGGCTTCGGCGGCACCAGCATCGTGGCGAAGGGCCAGTCGCACACCGGCGGACCGCGCGTGACGATCGACCATCGCACCGTCGTTCTCGACGAGGACGGCAACGAGGTCAAGCCGGGCTCCGGGGTGCGCGGGATGATCGCCAAGAAGGGCAACATCCCGGTCGGTTACTACAAGGACGAAGAGAAAACCAGGCAGACCTTCCGAACCTTCAACGGGGTGCGCTATGCGATTCCGGGTGACTACGCCGAGGTCGACGCGGACGGCTCCGTGACGATGCTCGGCCGCGGTTCGCAGTCCATCAACAGTGGTGGCGAGAAGATCTACCCCGAAGAGGTCGAGGCCGCGCTCAAGGGCCATCCTGACGTCTTCGACGCGCTGGTGGTCGGGGTGCCCGACGAGCGGTACGGGAACTGCGTGGCCGCCGTCATCCACCGCCGCGAAGGCACCAACCCGACGCTGGCCGAACTCGACACGTTCGTCCGGAATGAGATCGCGGGTTACAAAGTGCCGCGCAAGGTTTGGTGGGTCGACGAGATCCACCGCACGCCCGCGGGCAAGCCCGACTATCGGTGGGCCAAGGACATCACCGAGGAGCGGCCCGCCGACGACGCACACGTCAAGCACGCGGGCAGCACATCCTGATGCGTACCGAGCTGTGTGACCGTTTCGGCATCGACTATCCGATATTCGTCTTCACGCCGTCGGAGAAGGTCGCCGCCGCGGTCAGCAAGGCCGGCGGTCTCGGTGTGCTCGGCTGCGTGCGGTTCAACGACGCCGACGATCTCGAGAACGTGCTGTGCTGGATGGACGAGAACACCGACGGTAAGCCGTACGGTGTCGACATCGTGATGCCGGCCAAGATCCCGCAGGAGGGCACGGCCGCCGATATCGGCAAGCTCATCCCGCAGAGCCACCGTGACTTCATCGACAAGACCCTCGCCGATCTCGGTGTTCCGCCGTTGCCCGAGGATGGGGAGCGCAGCGCGGGTGTGCTCGGCTGGCTGCACTCGGTGGCCCGCTCGCACGTCGAGGTGGCGCTCAAGCACCCGATCAAGTTGATCGCCAACGCCCTTGGCTCACCGCCGAAGGACGTGATCGATCAGGTGCACGCGGCCGGGGTGCCGGTGGCGGCCCTGGCCGGTAGCGCCAAGCACGCGCAGCGTCATGCCGAGAACGGCGTGGACATCGTGGTGGCGCAGGGCCACGAGGCGGGTGGACACACCGGCGAGATCGGTTCGATGGTGCTGTGGCCGGAAATCGTTGATGCGCTTGACGGTAAGACCCCGGTGCTGGCGGCAGGCGGTATCGGCACCGGGCGGCAGGTCGCCGCGGCCCTCGCGCTGGGCGCTCAGGGGGTGTGGATGGGCTCGGCGTTCCTGACGTCGGCCGAGTACGACCTGGGCCATCGCAAGCCGTCCGGTGTGTCGACGATCCAGGAGGCCCTGCTGCGGGCCAACTCGAGCGACACCGTGCGCCGCCGCATCTACACCGGTAAGCCCGCGCGCCTGCTGAAGTCGCGCTGGACCGACGCCTGGGATGCGCCCGATGCACCCGAGCCATTGCCGATGCCGCTGCAGAACATCCTCGTCAGCGAGGCTCATCAGCGGATGAACGAATCGGACAATCCCGACACCGTCGCGATGCCCGTCGGCCAGATCGTCGGACGGATGAACGAGATCCGGCCGGTCGCCGACATCATCGCCGAGTTGGTCTCCGGTTTCGACGAGGCCTCGAAGCGACTCGACGGTATCCGCGGTAACTAGCTCACGCCGCCGCGAACGGCCTTACATCACGGGGTGATCGTCGTCTGCTCGTCGATGACATCCGTTGCCGCGCCGACGATGTCGCCCTGGTTCTCCAGGCCGTCGGCGTTGAGCTGCAGCACGTAGAGGCCGTCGGCTCCCGGGATCACGACGGTTTTCTGGGCGACGATCTTGGTTTGCCCCTCCGACTCCCAGGTGCCGCCGAGCTGGTAGGCCGGGTAGTCGCTGAGCGTGCTGTTCTCACCCTCGTTCGACGCGCTCCAGCCGGGCAGGTTCTGCAGTTCGCCGGGGGCCAGGTCGATGATCGTCTGCGGGTCGACGTTGCCGGTCAGCTTCGAAACCAGCGCGACGATGCTCGGCGAGTACTCGGCGGCTTCGGGGCCGGTGTAGATGATGGCGCCGTAGGCCCACTCCGGGGTGTTCTCCCCGGCCGGCTCCCAGCCGTCGGGGATCGGCAGATCGATGGTGGGTGAGCCCGGGTCGCCGCGCTTGACCGGCGCCTCCTGGATGTTGTTCTCCTTGATGTAGCTGGCGATCGTCGGGTTCGGGCCGGCGGCATCCTCATCGCGCGGAGCGACTTTGGCCGTTGTCGTCGGTGCGGCCTCGGTCGTGGTGGTGGTCGTGGTCTCCGACTCGCTGGTGGCCGGTTCGGTCTTGGTGTCCGAGCCGCAGCCCGACAACACCAGGGCCAGAGCGGCAGCCAATGCGGCCGCTCCGGTGATCGCCGTGCGCCTCATCAGTCACTCCTGTCGTCCTGCAACGCGTGTCGCCGCTGTCGGCAAACATGGCCGGTTGCTTTGGTCGTGACGAAGCGTAATCGAAAAGGGCCGCCTTGAAGGGCGAGTAGTTATTCGCCAGCGACCTCAGAGCTTCGCTGGACTTCTACCGGCCACTCGGTCTTCCGGTGCCGGGCTCCGACGCACCGCATGTGGCGGTCGAACTGCCGGGTGGAAATACCTTGTCGTTCGACAACGAGGAGACGATCGCGGCGATGCATCCAGGTCGGCCAGCGCAGTCGTCGGCGCGTATTCGCGGTACCCCACATTGACCGACAATAGACTCGGCTGAAAAGGAGAAGTGCGTGGTCACTTTGGACCGCTTGGTGAACGTGCTGGGAAGCTACGGCGTCCGACTGCGTTTCTGTCCAATACCGCGCTCCACGGAACTCGGCAGCGTCGTAGTGCACGAGGTTGCACGCGGCCGTACGGTCATCGGCGACGTGCTGCTGGCCATCGGGGCGCGTTCGGCGGACGAGGCATTGCGGTGGGCGGTGTCGGCGCACGCCGTGGTCGTCCTTCTGCGTGACCACGATGACACCACCACCTTCGCCGGGATGGACGAGGGCGTCGCGATGATGGTTGTCGATGCATCGGTTTCCTGGAGTGAGCTTTCGGCTGTCGTCTACGGGCTGGTTCTGGAAGGTCGGGAAACCGAATCCGGCCGCGGTCCAACCGATCTGTTCGCCCTCGCCGATAGCCTGGCCGAGATGGTCGGTGGCGCGGTCACCATCGAGGATCCGTTGTCGCGGGTGCTCGCGTACTCCACGATGCAGCAGAACGCCGATCCGGCCCGTGTCGCGACGGTCATGGATAGGCAGGCGCCGGCGAGTCTGCGCGAATTCTTCGAAACTCGAGGCGTTTTCGCGCATCTTGCAACCTCTGACGAACCGCTGTTCGTCAGTCCGGACACCGATCGCGGAATGTCGGGCCGCATGGTCGTTGCGGTGCGTTCGGGGACAGAACTCATGGGGTCGTTGTGGGTTGCCTGCCTCGAGCCGCTGGTCGAACCCGAACGGACGGCGTTTGCCGACGGGGCCCGGACAGTGGCCTTACATTTGTTGCGCTCACGCGCCAGCGCGGATTTGGAGCGTCAGGTCGAATCCGAATTGGTGCTGCGACTCTTGAACGGCAGCCCCGATGCCGCGGCGTCGGCCAGCAGACTCGGTTTGGCGCCAGGCCGTATGCGCGTGATCGCAGTGCAGGCTTTCATCGACTTCGATCGAGATGCGGGTCTTCTACTCGCTTTCGAGCGGGCGACGACCGGGTTCGGTTGGTCACGTCCCGGCCGAAGTGCCCTTTCCGGCAACACGGTGTACACGTTGTTGCCGGGCGAGCAGGCGGAGTCCGCTCGACGGTGGTTCGCGGGGCTGCAGGCGTCTCTGCCCGGTCGTTTGACCGTGTTGGCCGGTATCAGCAAGGCGGCCACGGCCACAGATCTGCCTGCGGCGCGTCAGGAAGCCGACGAATGTCTCGCGCTGCACGGGATCAAGCCGGCTGATGCCCCGCCGCCGGCCTATGACGAGTCGTGGGACGAGATCCTGCTGCAACGGCTTCGGACAGCGGCGCGCTCAGGCCGGACCCCCGACCGCGGACCCGTCGCCGAGTTGCGACGCCACGACGCCGATAACACCACCGACTATGTGTCGACTCTGAGGGCCTGGCTGGAGGCCATGGGCGACCCAGCCGAAGCGGGCAACCGATTGGGCGTGCACGAGAACACCGTGCGGTACCGCTTGCGCAAGATGGGCGAGATCACCGACCTTCAATTGGACGACGCCCGCAAGCGGCTGGCCATGATGATCGAACTCGCTGCCACTCAAACCGACTGACCACGCCGTTTGTCGGATCACCACAACGGCGCCGCCGTTGGTTGTCCCCTCGCGGCAAGCCTTGCCGTCGATGGTCAGGCCACCATGTCCGTAGATGGATTCAGCGATGGAGGTATGGCAATGGTCGGCGACGTGCGTATCGATGGCGGTCCGCGGTCTGCGGTCGTCGTCGGCGCAGGCATTGTCGGATTGTCGACGGCGTGGTTCCTGCAGGAGAGGGGAGTCGACGTCACCGTGGTGGACCGCGCAGGTGTAGCCGCCGGAGCCTCCCGCGGTAACGCCGGCTGGATCTCACCCGCGCTGACGATGCCGCTGAACTCTCCGAAACTGCTTCGCTACGGGTTGCGATCGTTGCGCGACCGGAACGCTCCTCTGCACATCCCGATGTCCGCGGACAGTGCACTGTGGTCGTTCCTGATTCAATTCGCAGCCAACTGTCGTCCGTCGGCGTGGATTCGCGCGGTGCAAGCCAACGTGCCACTCAACGAGGAATGCATCGAGGCATACGACGTTCTTGTCGGGAACGGGGTCGACGCGCCCGTGACCGATGCTCCGATCACGGCGGTGTTCCGAACGACCCGTGACGCGGAGAACATGTTGCGGGACCTCCGTGCCCTCGAGGACGCCGGACAGTCTGTGTTCGTCACCGGGCTGTCTGCTGAGGCACTGCGCGAGCAGGTTCCGCTCGCGTCGCCGGCGATCACCGCCGCGCTCAACATCAACGGTCAACGATTCGTGGATCCGGGTCGTTTCGTCACGGCCCTGGGAAGGGCTGTCGAAGAGCGGGGAGCCACCATCCTCACGGCGGATGTACGGGGCGTCTTCAGCTCCGGTAACTCAGCGACGGTGTTGCCCTACCGCGGCAAGCCGTTGACCGCCGACGCTGCGGTGATCGCCACCGGCGCGTGGCTTTCACGACTGGCCGGCAGCCGACTGCGGGTGCCGGTGAGGGCCGGTCGTGGTTACTCGTTCACCGTGCCCGTCGAGCGGCCCATACCCGGTCCCATTTACCTGCCGGACGCGCGGGTGGCCTGCACTCCCTTCAACGGGGCACTGCGGGTGGCGGGCACGATGGAATTCCGCGACCCGCATGAGCCATTGATGGCTGAACGCGTCGGCGCAATCGTCGCCTCCGTGAGTCCGCTGCTGGAAGGGGTTCGATGGGCCGAACGCAGCGACATCTGGGTGGGACCGCGACCGATAACCCCCGACGGCCTGCCATTGATCGGTGAGATGTCTCGCAACGTGTATCTCGCTGGCGGGCACGGCATGTGGGGTCTAGCACATGGGCCGATCACCGGCCGGCTACTGACCGAACAGATCACCACCGGCAAGCAACCCGAAGCCCTGCGACCTTTCGATCCGCTGCGGCGAGTTGTTACCTAGACCGAGGGTCTCGCCCGTTTCGGGCACCGCGAGTCGTCAGGGGCGGCGCAGTTGTTGCGGCCCGCCCCTGACGACGATCCCTTTGGAAATGAGAGGACCGTATATGAGAGAAACACAACGCGTCTGGATCTCGACAGACGCCCATGAAAGCCTGCACCAGGAATTGGCAACCCTGCGCAAACTCTGTGCGACCACGGACGGCGATGGAGACATCGGCGAAAATGCCACCGCAATTCAGCGTGCCCGTCAAAGGCGTATTCAACAGATCCATGACCTACTCATCAACGCGGTCGTTGGCGACGATCCGCCCGATGACGGGATCGCCGAGCCAGGCATGGTCGTCACCGTTCGTTACGACGACACGGGTGACACCGAATCGTTTCTCCTCGGCGTTCGCGGGGCCGAACACGGCGATAGCGAGGTGTACTCCATCCAATCCCCGCTCGGCGCCGCCATCCTCGGCGCACGACCTGGTGAGCGCCGCACCTATCAACTGCCAAGTGGTGCTGCGCTTTCCGTCACCATGTTGGCAGCCGTTCCTTACGGCCTGCACAACGCGGAGATTAGCTAGCGGACTCGAATGACGTTCGCAGAACAGGAGCTGAAATGCTTACATCGTTGGGAGGAATCACCCACACCTCGTCTCGAAGAACATTGCGACACAATGATGCTCGCACGATGAAACCTATCGCTCTGGACCGATGGGAGTCCGACGGGGGAGCGCTTCCCGAGCCACAGGTGGTTCGACAAAGCCGAATGAGTCGGGAGAGGCCGGCCTCCGCGCGGCCCCTCACTCGACGTGAGTTCGCAGGCATGGTCAGCTGTCGTGGCGCCGGCCCGGCGGTCGAGGTGCGTGTAGATCGAATCGGATGCCGATCAGGCGGATGGCGAAGCAGACCAGAGCCGCGCCGAGCGCGACGGCCGTCCCGTGGTAGCCGAAGCTGTGGGCCGCGACGGCGCAGCCCGCCCCGATCAGTGCAGGAATGGCATAGAGCTCGCTACGAAGGACCGTGGGAATCCGACCGATCAGGACGTCGCGAATGGTGCCACCACCCACAGCGGTGATAGTGCCGACGATGATCGCCTGCGCCACGCCGAATCCCATGTCGAGTGCCTTGTAGGCACCCAACACCGCAAAGACGCTCAACCCGATGGCGTCGAGAACGTTGATGGTGGCGGCCAGTCGGTCGAGAACACGGCTGAGCGCGAACGCGATCAGGCCGCCTGCCGACGCCACTGCCAAATAGCGCCAGTCCACGAAGGTGGCGGGCGGCAAGGCGTCGAGCAGGACATCGCGGATCGTGCCCCCGCCCAAACCGGTGAACATGCCCAGCGTGATGACTCCGAAAATATCGAGCCGTTCGGCGCGCACTGCGGTCAGCGCGCCGTTGAGCGCGAAGGCGAAAGTACCTACGAGATCGAGGACCAACCACAACGGCGATTCAGCCAACATGAGAGAGGTATACCGCGCGAGCTCCAGGTGATCGCGGGATCCGTTACTTCGTACGTTTCAAAAGAGCTACATCCGCCGCACGGTGTCCGTAACGCCGGTCCTGCGCGGATCAATTCTCAGCGTGGAACGGGATACACCGGATCGTCGCAGTCAGTCCCTTCGGCCTGCAGCTGGCGTTTGATCACCTTGAACGTCTCGGTGCGGGGTAGGTCCGTGCCGACCCGCACGAACGACGGCCACTGCTTGGGTCCGAGGTCGGATTGATCGGCGAGGAATTCGCGGAACTGCTCCGGGTCGAACGATGCGCCGTCGGTGAGCACCACTGCCGCCATGACCTGATCGCCGACGTCGGGCGCGGGGATCCCGTACACCGCTACTTCGACGACGTCGGGATGGCGCAGCAGCACCCGCTCGATCGGCGCTGAGCCGAGGTTCTCGCCGTCGACGCGCATCCAGTCGCCGAGCCGGCCGGCGAAGTACGCGTAGCCGTTCTCGTCGCGGTACGCCAGATCGCCGCTGTGGTACGCCCCGCCGCGCATCCGTTCGGCGTCGGCGCCCGGATCGTTGTAGTAGCCCTCGAAACGCCCGGCGTTGGATGTGTTCACCAACTCGCCCGTGACGCCGGGCGGGCAGGGCTCCCCGGTCTCGACGTCGAGAATTTCGGTGCCTTCGGGCAGCGGGCCGAGTGCTCCCGGCGGGGTGTCCGGTGTGCGGCCGATCGCGATGCCGCCCTCGGTCGAACCGAACCCGTCCATCACCAGGGTCTTGAACCGGCTGGCGAATCTCTCGACGTCGGCGGGTGCGCCCTCGTTGCCGTACACGGCGCGCAGCGGATTGTCGGCATCGTCGGGTTGTTCGGTAGTGGCGAGCACGTACGACAGCGGCTTGCCCACGTAGTTGGCATAGGTGGCACCGAACCGGCGGACGTCCGGCAAAAATTGCGACGCGGAGAATTTGCGCCGCAACGCAAGTGAGCTCTGCGAGGCCAAGGCTACGGACCAGCCGACCAGCACCGCGTTCGAGTGGAACAACGGCATCGACACGTAGCAGACGTCCCGGGGCCCGAGCGCGAATCGCTGCGTCATCATCTGACCGGCGATGGCGACCTTGCCCTGGCTGCACTTGACCGCCTTGGGGTCCCCGCTGGTGCCCGACGTGTAGATCAGCATGAACAGATCACCAGGGTCGGCGTCATATGCGACGACGGGTTCGTCAGAGTGGCGCGCCACCTCGGCGGCCCACTGCGGTGAGTCGACGTCGATGTGCTCGATATCGCCGACAACAGTCGCCGATGCCGAATCCGCAAGCACCAACTGGCAATCCGCGTGCGTGACGTCGCGCTGCAGCGCCGCGCCACGGCGCACCGGGTTCAACCCCACCGGCACGATTCCGGTCAACCCCGCCGCCACCAGAACCGAGGAGAAGAACGGGGTGTTCTGCAGCAGCACACCGACATGCGGCGGCCGCTCAGGGTCCATGCGCGCGCGCAGCGCAGCCGCCACCGCAGCACCGTTGCCGATGTGCTCACGCCACGTGGTGAACGTGTCCTCGAAGTAGACCCCGCGGTCGTCGACGTCGACCAGCGGTGCGATCAGCGAGGTTACGGTGGGAAGCTCGCTTCCCGTCGCCGGATTCAAGCGGGCGTGTCGGCCAGTTCGCGACCGATGCGCAGCAGCTGCCCAGTGGCCCCGCCGACCGCGAACTCCGTCTGCTTGGCCGCCAAGAAGTACCTGTGCACCGGGTGATCGGTGTCGATTCCGACGCCGCCGTGAACGTGCACCGTGGTGTGGGCGACGCGATGGCCCGCCTCGGCCGCCCAGAACGCCGCAGTGTTGACCTCGACCTCGGCCGGCAGGTTTTCGGACAGCCGCCACGCCGCCTGCGTCACGGTCAGGCGCAGCGCCTTGACGTCGATGTAGCCGTCGGCCAGCCGTGACGAGACGGCCTGGAAGCTGCCGATCGGCCGCTCGAACTGCTCACGCTCGCGGGCGTATTCGGCCGTGAGCTCGAGTGCGCGCTCCACCACTCCGAGCTGAAAAGCGCTGCGGCCCAACGTGCCATGCGTGGTCAGCCAGGCGAGTACCTCATCGCCCTGGTCGCCGCCGACGACGCGATCGGCACTCAACTCGACACCGCGGAGTTCCAGATGGCCGACGCTGCCGTGTCCGGTGGTGCTCAGCGACTCGACCGTGACACCGGAATCGGAGGCGGCGACCACGAAGACCTTGGTGCCGGAATCGGTTTCGGCGGGCACGAGGAACGCGTCGGCGACCGGGCCGTAGCTGACCTGGGTGCGGCTGCCGGTCAACCGGAATCCCTCACCGTTCGCACTCGCCTGCACCGGGCCTTCTCCCATCTCACCGTCGAGCGCAACGGACAGGATCTTCTGCCCGTTGACGGCGGGCACCGCCCACTCCTGCTGCAGGGCTTCGGACCCGAGCGTCGCCAGCGCGCCGGCGGCCAGCACTGCCGATTCCAGATACGGCACGGCGGCCATCTGCCTACCCAGTGCGACCAGCACCGCGACCTGCTCCAGTACTCCGAATCCGCCGCCGCCCAGGGATTCCGGCGCAGCGGTGGACAAGATGTCGGCTTCGATCAGCTTGCTCCACAGCGTCTTGTCGAAGCGTTCTTCGAGACCGTCGAGTTCGCGTTGGCGTTCCGGCGTGCTGACGGACTCGGTGATGGTGCGCGCCAGTCCTCCGAGATCCTCGGATGCCTCAGTTGTCTTGAAGTCCATGTCGTCTTAGTCCTTACCGGTTGACCCTGGGCAGGCCGAGCGCGACCATGCCGATGATGTCGCGCTGGATCTCGTTGGTGCCGCCACCGAAGGTGAGGATCAGGCACGAGCGGTGCATGCGTTCGATGCGCCCCCGCAGCAGGGCCCCGGGGGTGTTCGTGCGCAGTGTCGCGGCGGTGCCGAGCACCTCCATCAGCAGTCGGTAGGCCTCGGTGGCCAATTCGGTGCCGTACACCTTCGCGGCTGACGCGTCAGCCGGTGACGGGGCGGCATCCGTGGAGGAGGCGAGCTCCCAGTTGATGAGCTTGAGCACTTCGGCCTTGGCGTGCACCCGAGCCAGGTTCAGCTGAACCCACTCGGAGTCGATCAAGCGCCTGCCATGGGCGTCCTTGGTGTTCTGTGCCCATTCGCGGACACCGTCGAGCGCCGAGAAGATCGGCTGCGCGGAAACCAGTGCGACGCGCTCGTGGTTGAGCTGATTGGTGACGAGCTTCCACCCCGCGTTCTCCTCGCCGACGAGGCTGGACACCGGCACCCGCACGTCCTGGTAGTAGGTGGCGCTCGTGTCGACGCCGGCCATGGTGTGCACCGGGGTCCACGAGAAGCCCTCGGCCGTCGTCGGCACGATGAGCATCGAGATACCGCGGTGCTTCTTGGCCTCCGGGTTGGTGCGCACCGCGAGCCACACGTAGTCGGCGTAGGCGATCAGGCTGGTCCACATCTTCTGACCGTTGATGACGTAGTCGTCGCCGTCGCGTACCGCCGTGGTCCGCAGCGCGGCCAGGTCGGTACCGGCGCCCGGCTCGGAGTATCCGATCGCGAAGTGCAGTTCTCCGGCGGCGATCTTGGGCAGGAAGAACTTCTTCTGCTCGTCGCTGCCGAAGTGCATGATCGTCGGCGCGACGCTGTTGATGGTCAGGAACGGCACCGGGACGTTCGCGATGGCGGCCTCGTCGTTGAAGATCAGCCCGTCCATCGGCGGACGCGCCTGGCCGCCGTACTCCTTGGGCCACGAGAGCGTCAGCCATCCGTCCTTGCCCATTTGGGCGACCGTTTCGCGGTAGACGTTGCCCCGCCCCATCTCTCCGTCGCTGGAGGCCAGCGCTTCGGCGCGCTCGGGGGTCATCAGCTTGGTGAAGTACGCCCGTAGCTCGCGACGCAACTCCTCCTGCTCTGGGGTGTAGCCGATCCGCATCGCCTTGTCCTAACTTCTGTAGAGCACCGGTATAAGTGCACCAGGCTTGAACCGAAGTCCAGCCCGACTTCACTCCCGGTTGTAACACGTTCTAGTCTTGGGGTCCAGGCCGGTGCCACACTGGTTGCTCGAAGCAGCCCCGAGCGCAAGGAGTGCGTCATGCGAGTGGAAGTGGACCGTGACCGTTGCGAGGGCAACGCCGTATGCGTTGGAATTGCCCCCGACCTCTTCGATCTCGACGACGAGGATTATGCGGTCGTCAAGGCCGATCCGGTGCCCGCCGACCAGGAGGACCTGGCGGAGCAGTCGATCGCCGAGTGCCCGCGAGCAGCCCTGATCCGCAGAGACTAGAGGTATTCATAAATGACTGCAGATGCGACTGATCTTTCCGGTCTCGTTGCCGTGGTGACCGGCGCGGCCGCTGGGCTGGGCCGCGCCGAGGCCATCGGTCTGGCGCGAGCCGGCGCCACCGTCGTTGTCAACGACATCGCAGGCGCGTTGGACCGCTCCGACGTGATCGACGAGATCGTCGCCGCGGGTTCCAAGGCGGTCGCGGTCGCCGGTGACATCAGCGAGCGGTCGACGGCCGACGAGCTGGTGTCCACCGCCGACGGCCTCGGCGGTCTGAGCATCGTCGTCAACAATGCCGGCATCACGCGCGACCGCATGCTGTTCAACATGACCGATGAGGACTGGGATGCGGTCATCGCGGTCCATCTGCGGGGGCACTTCCTGCTGACCCGCAACGCTGCGACGTATTGGCGTAGTAAGGCCAAGGAGAATGACGGACAGGTCTATGGCCGCGTCATCAATACGTCGTCCGAGGCCGGCCTGGTCGGGCCGGTCGGGCAGGCGAACTACGGCGCCGCGAAGGCGGGCATCACCGCGCTGACGCTGACGATGGCGCGGGCCCTGGAACGCTACGGCGTGCGGGCCAACGCGATCGCGCCCCGCGCCCGCACCGCGATGACCGCCGACGTGTTCGGCGAGGCGCCGGAACTGACCGAGGGGCAGATCGACTCGCTGTCGCCCGAGCATGTCGTCACGTTGGTGCAATTTCTGGCATCGCCCGCTGCGGAAGGCGTCAACGGACAGCTCTTCATCGTTTACGGTCCTACTGTGACGCTTGTTGCGGCGCCAACGGTCGAAGCTCAGTTCAGCGCGCTGGGTGACGCCTGGAAACCTACGGACCTGTCAAATACATTGCGCGACTACTTTGCTGAACGCGGCTCGGATGCGAATTTCGCAGCGACCGACATTATGAATTCATAAGCTCGATAATCTTGACCGCTCCCCACTTGGGAGACTAGAACACGTTCTAACATGGCGTGTGTCACAGCGGCTTTGACCAGCGCGGATATAACAATTTGGACCTTTTTTCCAGTTCTTTGACACTGTGAACTTGTTCTAGTTAGTATGATCCGGCTCACTAAGAGCAGTGCTTAAACCAGGGGTGTAAAGCAAGCGTCGGCGACGTTATCCGAAGTCTTCGCCACGCGAGCCCTCCGCCCGCCACCGCAGAGAAACGGAGCCCGAGGTTGATCGAACAGCTCGCGGCACCGACTCGGGCCGTGGGCGGTTTCTTCGAAATGTCGATGGACACCTTCGTCAAGATATTTCGACGCCCCTTTCAGTTCCGCGAGTACCTCGACCAGACGTGGATGATCGCGCGGGTTGCGCTCATCCCGACCCTGCTGATCTCGATCCCGTTCACGGTGCTGGTCGCCTTCACCCTCAACATTCTGTTGCGCGAGATCGGTGCGGCGGACCTGTCCGGCTCCGGTACCGCGTTCGGCACGGTGACGCAGCTGGGCCCGATCTCGACCGTGCTCGTGATCGCCGGCGCCGGCGCCACCGCAATCTGCGCCGACCTGGGTGCCCGCACCATCCGTGAAGAGATCGATGCGATGCGAGTGCTCGGCATCGATCCTATTCAGCGCCTTGTGGTTCCGCGTGTGCTGGCCTCGACCACCGTCGCCCTGCTGCTCAACGGCTTGGTGATCGCGATCGGTCTCACCGGCGGTTACGTGTTCTCCGTGCTGCTGCAAGGGGTGAACCCCGGTGCGTTCATCAACGGTCTGACGATCCTGACCGGCTTGGGCGAGCTGGTGATCTCCGAAGTCAAGGCCCTGTTGTTCGGTGTGATGGCAGGCCTCGTCGGCTGCTACCGCGGCCTGACCGTCAAGGGCGGACCCAAGGGCGTCGGAGAGGCCGTCAACGAGACCGTCATCTACGCCTTCATCTGTCTGTTCGTCATCAATGTCCTGATGACTGCAATCGGCGTTCGGGTCGTCAACTGATGAGCCAGCTGGGGGATTACGACATCACGCTGAGGATGCGGCGGGCACTCGGATGGTTCCCCAAGGCCGTCGACACGTTCGGCGAGCAGGCGCTGTTTTACGCGGAGTCGGTGCGGTACATGCCGAACGCGGTGCGGCGCTACGGCAAGGAAACGACCCGGCTGATCGCGGAGATGACGCTCGGCACCGGCGCGCTGGTCCTCATCGGCGGCACCGTCGGCGTCGCGGCGTTCCTCACGCTGGCCTCGGGCGGTGTCATCGCCGTACAGGGCTACGAATCGCTGGGCAACATCGGCATCGAGGCGCTCACCGGCTTCCTATCGGCGTACCTCAACGTGCGCATCGTCGCGCCGATCATCGCCGGCATCGCGCTCGCGGCCACCATCGGTGCGGGCACCACCGCCCAACTGGGGGCTATGCGCATCTCCGAGGAGATCGACGCCGTCGAATCGATGGCCGTGCACTCGGTGTCCTACCTGGTGTCCACCCGCATCGTCGCCGGGCTCGTCGCGATCATTCCGCTGTACTCGCTCGCAGTGTTGGCCGCGTTCTTCTCGGCCCGCACCATCACCGTCTTCGTCAACGGACAGTCCGGCGGGCTGTACGACCATTACTTCAATACGTTCCTGATCCCCACCGATCTGCTGTGGTCTTTTGCACAGGCGATCGTGATGGCGATCGCGGTGATGTTGGTACATACCTACTACGGCTACAACGCATCCGGCGGACCCGTCGGCGTCGGTGTCGCGGTGGGTAAGGCGGTCCGAACCTCGCTGATCGTCGTCGTCATCATCACTTTGTTCATCTCCCTGGCCGTGTACGGTGCCACCGGAAACTTCAACCTCTCGGGTTAAGGGAAAGAGAAACCATGCCGAGGACAGTCGCGATCAGGATCGCCGCCGTGGTGCTGGCGGCGATCATCGTGGCGTTCTCGGTGTTCACCTATCTCTCCTACTCCGCCGCCTTCACGCCGACCGAGAGCGTGGTGGTCACCTCTCAACGTGCCGGTCTGGTGATGGACCGCGACGCCAAGGTCAAGTACCGCGGGATCCAGATCGGCAAGGTCGAAGACATCTCGTATACCGGTAAAGAAGCGAAGCTGACGCTCGCGATCAACAAGGGCGAGCTTGACTTCGTCCCGTCGAACGCACCGGTGCGGATCGCCAGCACGACGGTGTTCGGCGCCAAGTCGGTGGAATTCCTTGCGCCGGAGCAACCCTCGGGTACGCCGTTGCGGGCCGGTGCCGTGATCGCGGCCAAGGATGTCCAGCTCGAAGCGAACACGTTGTTCCAGACGCTGATCGATGTCCTGGACAAGATCAATCCCATCCATCTGAACGCAACGATGTCGGCGCTCGCGGAGGGCCTGCGCGGTCATGGTGAGGACGTCGGCGTCAGCTCGGCCGGGCTGAATCAGTACCTCGCGCAGCTGAATCCGAAGCTGCCGCAGGTCGAGGCGATTCTCGCGCAGACAAACACGGTGGCCAACATCTACGGCGATGCCGGCCCCGACCTGGTGACCGTCATCAAGAACGTGCCGACCATCAGCCAGACGGTCGTCGACGAGCAGGAGAACCTGAACGCCACGCTGCTCGCGACAATCGGCCTTGCGAACGAGGGAGCCGACACTCTGGAACCGGCGGCAGAAAATTACATCGCCGCCATCCAGCGGATGCGGGCGCCGTTGAAGGTGCTTGGCGACTACTCGCCGGAACTCGGCTGCATCATCCAAGGTATCGCGAAGGGCCGCCAGCGGGGTTCAGACGTCCTCGGTGGTTATAAACCCGGCGCGATGGTCAGCTCGAGCTTCGTGTTGGGCGTGCCCTCATACACGTATCCGGAGAGCCTGCCGATCGTGAACGCCACCGGTGGCCCTAATTGCCGCGGCCTTCCCAACCTTCCCAACATGCAATTCGGCGGCTCTTACTACAGGTCACCATTTCTAGTCACCGACAACGCCCTCATCCCGTATGAGCCGTTCACAGAGGTCCAGGTCGACGCCCCGAGTACATTCCAGTTCCTCTTCAACGGCGCATTCGCAGAACGGGACGACTTCTGATGAAGGGAATCCTGACGAAGGTGAGCATCTTCGTGGTGGCGATGCTGCTGGTTGCCGCCGGTCTGATAGTGATCTTCGGAGAGTTCCGGTTCGCCTCGACGAACCGCTACCACGCCACGTTCAGCGACGCCTCGCGGCTCGAGGGTGGTAACGACGTGCGGATCGCGGGGGTTCCGGTGGGCACCGTCGAGGATGTGAAGCTGAATCCCGACAACACCGTGGATGTGGCGTTCACCCTCAACAAGAAGTACCAGGTGTACTCGTCGACGCGGGCCGTGATCCGCTATGAAAACCTGGTCGGTGATCGCTTTATGGAGATCACCTCGGGCCCAGGCGAACTGCGCAAGATGTCCAAGGGCAGCACCATTCCGAAGACGAATACGCAGCCGGCGCTCGACCTCGACGCCTTGCTCGGTGGTCTACGGCCGGTGGTGAAGGGTCTCGATGGTGAGCAGGTCAACCAGATCAGCGGTGCGATCCTCGAGTTGTTGCAGGGCGAGGGCGGCGCGTTAAATCGATTGCTCTCGGAGACAGGATCATTCAGCCAAACTCTGGGCGATCGCTACCAGGTGATCTCTGAGGTGATCCAGAATCTCAACGAGGTGCTGGGGACCATTGACGAGAAGAGCGTCGAATTCGACGCCAGCGTGGACGAGCTGCAGAAGCTGGTCACCGGTCTGGCGGAGGGCCGGGACCCGATCGCCGGAGCGATTCCACCGCTGGCTTCGGCCGAGGTGGATCTGACCGACATGCTGGCCAATTCGCGACGGCCGCTGCAGGGTGTGCTCGAGAATCTTCGCCCGCTGGCGACTGAACTCGACAACCGGAAGGCCGAGGTCAACGCGGTCGTCGAACCGCTTGCCGAGAATTACCTGCGGTTGAATGCCCTTGGCTCCTACGGGTCGTACTTCAACTATTACATCTGCTCGGCGACACTCAAGTTCAACGGGCCGGCGGGCAGCGACATTCTCCTGCCGATTGGCGGCGTGCCGGACCTATCGAAGGGCAGGTGCTCGGAAAATGGATAGGACGCTCCGGGCCGGCATCTTCGGAATCGCGGTCGTGGTGATGATCGTATTCGTCGCATTCGGTTACAGCAGCCTGCCGTTTTTTCCCCAGGGCAAGTCGTATGAGGCCTTCTTCGCCGACGCCGGTGGCATCTCGCCGGGTAACGACGTCAACATCTCCGGCATCACGGTCGGCAAAGTGAGCGCCGTCGCTCTCGCAGGCGAAGTCGCAAAGGTGACTTTCACCGTCGACCGCGATATCCGGCTGGGCGATCAGACTCTCGTATCGATCCGAACCGACACCGTGCTGGGTGAGAGGTCGCTCGGGGTCGCTCCGGAGGGCAGCGGGTCGGTGACCTCAATTCCCGTGGCTCGCACGACAGTTCCCTACACCTTGAACATGGCCCTGTCGGATCTCGGTCAGAACGCCGGTGCGGTCGACCAGGAGCAGTTGACCCAGGCGTTGGGTGTGCTTACCGATTCATTTCGCGATGCCACACCCGAGCTGCGCCGAACGCTCGACGGGGTGGCGACGTTGTCACGCAGCATCAACGCCAACGACGAAGCGTTGGGCCAACTGTTGGCCCGCGCTAAGTCGTTGACCGGGCTACTCGCCGACCGGGCCGGTCAGGTGAATCAACTCGTCACCGACGGCAATCAACTGTTCGCCGCGCTTGATGAGCGGCGGGCTGCGCTGAGCAACTTGATCGCAGGCATCGACGATGTGTCACAGCAGATTTCGGGATTTGTCGCCGATAACCGCCGTGAATTCGGCCCGGCCCTGAGGAAACTGAATTTAGTGCTGGACAACCTGCTCGAACGCCGTGAGCACATCAGCGAGGCGCTGAAGCGTTTGCCGCCGTATGCCACTGCGCTCGGCGAGTCGGTCGGCTCGGCTTCGGGCTTCCAGGTGAACCTGCCCAACGCGATACCGAACACCACGCAGGAGGCCGCGCTGTTGGACCTGTACTTCCAGCCGGGCAAGCTTCCGGACAGCCTCTCCGACCTCCTGCGCGGGTTCATCAACGAGCGCCTGATCATTAAGCCGAAGTCGCCATGAGCCGCTGGATGCGTTTCGGAATCGTCGGCGCGCTGGTGGTGGCGCTGATCGGTGGCCTGTACGTGGTATGGCCACGTGTGAGCACCTACAAGCTTGTCGGATACTTCGGTTCGGCGGCGGGCATCTACCCGGGCGACGAAGTTCGCGTCATCGGTGTTCCGGTCGGCTCCGTCGAGTCGATCACGCCGCAAGCCGATGCCGTCAAGATCACCATGAGGGTGAAGGACGGCGTCAAGCTGCCCGCCGACGCCCGCGCAGTGATCATGGCGCCGAACCTCGTTGCAGCCCGGTTCGTTCAGCTCACGCCGGTCTACAAAGACGGCGCGGAGATGCAGGATGGTGCCACCATCGAGTTGAACCGCACTGCGGTGCCGGTGGAGTGGGACGACGTCAAGACCGAGCTGACGAGGCTCAGCCAGCAGCTCGGACCGTCGGCGGGCCAGGTTCAGGGCCCATTGAGCGAGTTCGTCAATCAGGCCGCCGACACCTTCGACGGCAACGGCGACTCGTTCCGAGAAGCCTTGCGCGAGTTGTCACAGACCGCGGGGCGACTGGGCGACTCGAGCACCGACCTGTTCAGCACGGTGAAGAATCTGCAGATCCTGGTCGACGCGCTTTCCAATAGCAACGAGCAGATCGTCCAATTCAGTGGGCATTTGGCTTCGGTATCTCAGGTGTTGGCCGACAGCACGGTGGGGCTCGACGACACCCTGGGCAGCCTCAACCAGGCCCTTTCGGACGTTCGCGGCTTCCTAGATGAGAACAACGAGACGCTGATCGGCAGCATTGACAGGCTGACCGACTTCACCAGCATCCTGACGAACCAGACCGACGACGTCGAGCAGATCCTGCATGTCCTTCCAAACGCGTTGGTGAACTTCTACAACATCTACAATCCCGCACAGGGCACCGCGAACGGTCTGCTCGGCCTGCCGGAGTTCCAGAACCCGGTGCAGTTCATCTGCGGCAATTTCGATGGCGCGGGCATGCCCGACTATGACAAGCGATCCGAGATCTGTCGCCAGCGGATGGCTCCGGTGCTGAAGCGCCTGGCGATGAACTTCCCGCCCTTCATGGAGCACGGGATCAACACGATCACCGCGTACAAGGGCCAGGTCATCTATGACACCCCGGCAACCGAGGCCAAAGCCAAGACCTACATCCCGTATCTGGAGTGGATTCCGGCCGACGAGCGCTTCCCGCCACGGCAGGGCGATGCGGGCGACCCCAGCGCTTTGCTGTTACCCCAGCCCGCGGTTCCCGGTCCGCCGCCGCCGGCGCAGCCTTATACGCTCGGTCCGGTCATACTCCCGCCAGGCCCAGCGCCCGCGCCCGGTCCGGTTCCGGGTGCACCGCCCGCGCCGATTCCGCCCGGTCCGCTTCCCGCCGAGGCCGGCGGCGTCCCGCATGGAGGTGGACAGTGACACGCTTGCCAGTGCGCCTCAAAGCGGGTCGCGCGGCCACCCGGACGCTGGCCATCGGCTCCGGCGCAGTGCTGCTTGCCGGCTGCCAGTTCGGCGGGCTGAACTCGCTCGTCATGCCTGGCACCGCCGGGCACGGCAAGGGCTCCTTCTCCATCACGGTGGAAGTGCCCGACGTGGCGACGCTGCCGCAGAACTCGCCGGTGCTGGTTGACGACGTCACGGTCGGCAGCGTTTCGGGCATCGAGGCCGTTCAGCGTGCCGATGGCAGCTTCTACGCGGCGGTGAAGCTGTCGCTGGACGAAAACGTGAAGTTGCCGGAGAACTCGACGGTGCGCGTCGGGCAGACGTCGCTGTTGGGTTCGCAGCACATAGCGCTGGCCCCGCCGATCGACCAGGAGCCGGTTGGCCAACTGCGTGAGGGCGCTCAGATTCCGCTGAGTGACGGCAGCCGCGCTCCGACGACGGAGGAAGTGCTGTCCGCGTTGGGTACGGTCGTCAACAAGGGCAATCTCGGTGCGCTGCAAGACATCACGCAGGAGCTTTACAACGCGGTGGCCGGCCGTGAAGGGCAGTTCGCCGGTCTGATCCCGCGGCTCGCCGAACTGGCCTCGTCGTTGAATCGTCAGACCGACGACATCATCGCGACAGCCGAGGGCCTGAACCGGTTCGCCGGTGTCCTCGCGCGCAGCAAGGACAGTCTGGGCCGGGCGCTGGGCACTCTGCCGGGAGCGCTGAAGGTACTCAACGAGAACCGTGGCGACATCGTCGACGCTTTCGCCGCACTACAGCGCCTCGGCATGGTGGCGTCGCGCGTCCTGGCTGAAACCAAGGATGACTTCGCCAAGGACGTCATCGACGTGTACTCGGTGATCAAGCCGGTCAACGACACCCGCTCGGATCTCGTGTACAGCCTGGACAGCCTGGCGACGTTCCCGTTCCCCGGCAAGAACTTGCCCAAGGTGGCGAGGGGCGACTACTTGAACGTCTTCTCGACCTTCGATCTGACGATCCGGCGGCTCGGCGAAACCATCTTCACGACGTCGTTCTTCGACCCGAACATGAAGCGCCTCGCCGAGGTCGTCACCCCGCCGGAGTTCCTCACCGGTGAGATGGCGAACCTCTCAGGGCAGGCCGCTGACCCGTTCAAGATCCCGGCTGGCACCGCGTCGGGCCAGGAGGTGCCAGCGGAGTAATGTTCAGTCGAACTACGCGAATTCAACTGTGGATCTTCGCCGTCGTGACCGTGCTAGCGGTCGGCGCAATTGCCTTGCTGTACGTACGTATTCCCGCCCGGCTGGGCATCGGCACGTATGAGGTCACGGCGAACTTTGTAGCCGGCGGCGGACTCTACGAGAACGCCAATGTGACGTTCCGCGGCGTCCAAGCCGGCCGGGTCGAGTCCGTCAGCCTGACCGATGACGGTGTCGCCGCGCGCATGCGGATCAACAGCAGCATCAAGATCCCGGAGAACTCCACCGCCACCGTCAAGAGCGTGTCGGCGGTCGGCGAGCAGTACGTGGATTTCGTTCCGCCCGCGGATCCCTCGCAGGCGCTTTTACGCAACGGCGCGACCATTCCCAAGGATCGGACGGCGATCCCGCAGGACGTCGCCGAGCTGTTGCAAGAGGCCGACAGCCTGGTGACCAGCCTTGACAACACCCGCCTCCAGGACCTGCTGCGTGAGACGTTCGCGGCGTTCAACGGCTCCGGGCCGGAGCTCGCGCGACTGCTTTCGTCGGCACGGACGCTGATCGACGAGGCCAATGCCAGCTGGCCGCAGACCTCGACGCTGATCGACCAGGCGGGACCGTTCCTGGACGCGCAGATCCAAAGTGGCGACGACATCCGGTCGTCGTTCGATGGCCTTGCGCGCCTCACCACTGAAGTGGCAGGCGCGGACCCCCAGGTGCGTGACCTGCTCGCCACCGCGCCGGGGGCCGCCGCCGAGGCCAGCGAGACGTTCTCGGGCATCCGCCCGTCGTTCCCGGTGCTCGCCGCCAACCTGGCCAACTTCGGCCGCGTCGGCGTCATCTACCACAAGTCGATCGAACAGGCGCTGGTCGTCTTTCCCGCACTGCAGGCGTCACTGATGACGATCGGCGGTCAGCTTCCCGTGAGCGAGGGCGGCAAGCAGGACTTCAAGATCTCGATCAACGACCCGCCGCCGTGCACGACCGGATTCCTGCCAGGGGCGGAGATCCGCACCCCTGGTGACACAACCATTCGCGATCTGCCGACGGACCTGTACTGCAAGGTCCCGCAGAACGATCCGAGCGTGGTCCGTGGCGCGAGGAACTACCCGTGCCAGGAGTTCCCCGGCAAGCGCGCCCCGACGATCCAGTTGTGCCGCGACCCGGCCGGCTATGTGCCGCTGGGCAACAACCCATGGCGCGGTCCGCCGGTGCCGATCGGCACGCCGTCGGACGTCATGGAGGATGACACGCCCGAGGATGGGCGAAATATCCTGCCGCCCAACAAGTTCCCGTATATCCCGCCGGAAGCTGATCCGGATCCGGGATATCCCGTCGCTCCCGGCCTGTTGCCGCCTGACGTGCCAAGGGGCCCCGGGCCGGCGCCCCATCAGCCGTGGCCGTACATTCCGCCGCCGAATTCGGGACCGCCGCCGCCGCCGTACACGGCATGGATTCCGCCGGCGCCGTATCCGAACGCGTGGCCGCCGCCGGCGATCCCGCCGGGCTGGGCGACCAATCCGACCAATCCACCGGACATCTTCGCCGGGCCCTACGGGCCACCGCCACCGCCTGCACCCGCGCCACCGCCTCCGGGACTGCCACCTGCGGCTGCGCCGCTCGCGGGATTGTCAGACGCAGCGCCGTCACCTGCGGGAACGCCACCTGCGGCCGATGGGGCTGCCTACGGGACGTACGATCAGCACACAGGAGTCTTCGTTGACCCGGCCGGCGGTACGGGGGTGTACGCGCCCGGTGCCGCTGATCTGCGGCCAACTGAGAACTGGCTTGATCTGATGCTGTATCCGAAGCAGGTGTAATGACGTCCACCCAGACACCACCGGGGAAGCCCGTGCGCCGGCGCGCTTCCCGGCCGGCAGGTCCGACGACCGGCAAGGCCCCCGAGACCACCGCCGTAAGCGTTCCGACGGCTGAAGCGGTCGGTGCGACGACCGTTCACAAGGTCGTCAAGCCCGTGGCCCCGCCGTCGCGCCGGTTGGCGCCCAGCCGGCTCGTCACGGCCGTGGCACTGGCCTGTGGGCTTGTCGCGACCGCCATTGTGGGCGCCGCCGTGGCGGTGTTCATCGTCCAGAAGAACAGCGCCGAAGAAGCGCAGGCGCGCAACCAACGCTTTGTCGACACCGCGACGCAGGTGGTGGTCAACATGTTCAGCTTCAAGCCGGACACCGTCGACGACAGCGTCGACCAGTTTTACGACAGCACCAGCGGCCCGCTGCGCGACATGTTCAGCCAGAACAACAATGTCGAGAATCTCAAGGCGATCTTCCGGCAGACCGGCGGCAGTTCCGAGACGGTGATCAACGGCGCCGCCCTCGAGAGCTTCGACGATGTCAGCAACAACGCAACGGTGTTGGTCTCGGCGAGGGTCACTGCCAGTGATATGAACGGGAACAACAGGCCGTCGCAGCCGTACCGGTTGCGCATCGTCGTGCACGAAGACGACGACGGGCGGATGACGGCCTACGACCTCAACTACCCCAACGGCGGTAACTGATGCGCTGGATCGTGCGCGGAATCGTCGCGCTGGTGGCTGTCGCGTTCGTGAGTCTCGCCGCGGTGGGTGGCGGGCTGTACTGGCAGCGGGTGGAGACACGCGGTGAGCAAGCGGCTCGCGCTGAGCTCGGACCGCTTGCGCAGAAACAGATTCCGAGCGTGTTCACCTACGACTACAAGACCGTCGAGCGCAACCTCACCGACGCGTCCAGCATGCTCACGCCCAGCTACCGCAAGGAGTTCGAGGACAGGGCGAACGCTGAGATCATTCCGCAGGCCCGGGCTCGAGAACTGGTGAGTCAGGCCAACGTGGTCGGCGTCGGAGTGCTGGACGCGCAGCGGGATTCGGCGGCGGTGATGGTCTACATCAACCGGACGGTTTCGGACAAGACGAACCGCGAGGAGCCGATCTATGACGGTGCGCGACTGCGCGTCGATTACCAGAAGATCGACGGCAAGTGGCTGATCAACTACATCACTCCGATTTAGCGTCGCGGGTTGCGGTCAGCGCTTCGAGGAACGACTGTGCCCACAGGTCGACGTCGTGTACGAGCACCTGGCGGCGCATTGCTCTCATTCGACGCCTGCCCTCCTCAGGTGTCTGATTCAACGCCGCTTCGATGGCGTCCTTGACCCCTTCGAGGTGATGCGGATTCGCCTGGTAGGCCTGGCGTAATTCGGCTGCGGCACCGGTGAATTCGCTTAGGACCAGGGCGCCGCCGAGGTCGCTGCGGCAGGCGACGTACTCCTTGGCGACGAGGTTCATACCGTCGCGCAGCGGCGTCACGAGCATGACGTCGGCCGCGACGAAAAAGGCGATCAGCTCGTCGCGAGGTATCGGCCGGTGCAGGTAGTGCACGATCGAATGTCCGACCTCGGCGTGTTCACCGTTGATGTGGCCGACCTGACGTTCGATGCTCTCGCGCATCGCGATGTAGCTCTCGACTCGCTCCCGGCTCGGCGTCGCGAGCTGAACCAACACGGTGTCCTCACGATTCGCGCGGCCTTCGTCGAGCAACTCCGAGAACGCCTTGAGCCGGACGTCGATGCCCTTCGTGTAATCGAGCCGGTCAACGCCGAGCAGAATCTTTCGCGGATTGCCGAGTTCGCGTCGAATCTCCTTGGCCCGCTGACGGATCGGGCGCGTGCGCGCCTGCTGATCGAGAGCAGTCGAATCGATGGAGATCGGAAACGCGCCGACTTTGACGGTGCGCGAGCCGACGTCGATCTCGCCGAACCTGGAACGCACGCCGATGTTCGCGCGCGAGGTGTTGGCGCCCACGAGCCGACGAGCCAGGATCAGGAAGTTCTGTGCGCCGCCGGGCAAGTGGAAGCCGACGAGATCAGAGCCGAGCAGCCCCTCGATTATCTCGGTGCGCCAAGGCATCTGCATGAACAGCTCGACCGGCGGGAACGGGATGTGCAGGAAGAAGCCGATGGTCAGGTCGGGCCGCAGCTCGCGCAACATCTTCGGTACGAGCTGCAGCTGATAGTCCTGGATCCACACGGTGGCGCCGCTGGCCGCGGTTTTCGCCGTCGCCTCGGCGAACCGGCGGTTGACGTCTACGTACCGGTCCCACCACTCGCGGTGGTAGATCGGCTTGACGATGATGTCGTGGTACAGGGGCCACAGCGCCGCATTCGAGAACCCCTCGTAGTACTCGGCGATGTCCTCGGCGGACAAGCTGACCGGACAGAGCAGCATGTCGTCCTGCTCGATCGGCTCGTCACCGGCGTCGGGTACGCCCGGCCAACCGATCCAGGCGCCCCGACGGCGGCGCAGAAGTGGCTCCAGAGCTGTCACGAGGCCGCCAGGGGCTCGTTTCCAGGTCGTGGTGCCGTCCGGCAGCCGTTCCATGTCTATGGGCAGCCGGTTGGCCACCACGACGAAGTCGGAATCACCGGAGCTGACCTCCCGGTCACCCCCCCGACTCACTTACGCCTCGAGTTTCGAGGGTCCAATGCCGAGCATCGACAGGAAAACCCGGCACTCGTCGGCGTCGTTCGCATATGCGGCAACGACGCGCCTGGCCTGGCGCGCAGTGCTGTCGGCAAGCGGTTCGACGTCGCCGAGTTCGGCGGGATCAGATTTCGCAGGCATACGACAACTCTAGGGGACGGTGTCATAGCCCCTGTTCGGAGGCTTCCGGGGGTTAGTTCGTCACCGTCGGGCTGCTGCCGAAGACGGGTGCCGGCGGCGGCGTCACCGTCATGGCCTGCTGCTCTTCGGCGAGGCCGATGCACTGGCCCGAGTTGTGCCCGGCGCACGGGATACCCATGACTGTCGGGATGTCGGGGTTCTGCGGCGTGGTCGAGTACGGCGAGGAGCCCGAGTTGGGAACCGTGTGGGGGACGCAGACACCGGTGAACTGATCGGACTCTTCACCGCCCGGGCAGCCTTGAGCGATGGGCGCGATGTCGGTGGCCGGCACCGCGAGTACGGCGATTGCGGGGGCCGCGGCAACTGCGACCGCAAAGCCACCGGCAAGGATCAGTCGTCGAGCTGAGAGCTGGAAGGTCGCCATCGTCACGCTTTCTCTAGTTAGACCGTGTCGTCGGCAAGATTCTATGGAAGCTGCCAACTTTCTCACAGCTTCGGAGAGTTCGCTGGTTCACAGGTACCCCGCAGCTACCTATGGGCTGGAGCTGAATGTCGAACGCGGCGTGACATTCGGGATCAGCGCTTGATCCTCGGCCAGACCGATGCACTGACCCGAGTTGTGCCCGATGCACGGAATGCCGTCGATTTCCGGCACATCCGGGTTGGCCGCGGTCGTGGTGTACGGGGATCCGGCGTTGGGCACCATGAATGGAACGCAGGTGGTCGTGAACTGGTCGGGTTCCTCGCCACCCGTGCATTGCGCCACCGGAATTCCGGGCTCGGGCATCGAGTAGGCGGCGACAACGGGCGCGGCTGCGGCCGCGACGACGAAGGCGCCGATCAGAAGGTGACGCCGGATCGCGAATGAGGAAGAGGCCATTCCGAGAGTCTAGTGATCGCGCCGCGTTTCTGTGGATCTTCTGAGGCAGCGCCCGCCGCGATCAGGGGCTGGAGCTCACGCTGGTGTGCGGCTGAACCAGGGGAGTCTGGGCCTGCTGTTCTTCGGCGAGTCCCATGCACTGACCCGAATTGTGGCCACCGCAGGGGATTCCGTCGATCGCGGGTAAGTCCGGATTACCCGGAATCGTCGTATACGGGGAGCCCGCGTTCGGCACGAGGTCTGGAGTGCACGTCGTGGTGTACAGGTCCTCGGATTCGCCGGAGGGACAAGCCGTTACCTCGGGCATGCCGGGGGTCGCCAACGCCGCCATCGCGGGTGCGGTGAGGGCTGCCACCGCGAATCCGCTTGCCAAGATGAGTCGTGATGCAGTGATCCGGTGGGTGGCCATATCTCCCACTTCCCTTTAGTTTGCTGTACCGGTGCGGAGCGCCGATGAAGATAGCCTGCGCCCGGCACTCGGTGGCTCAAGTGTACTCGTAAACAAGGGAATAGAGATGTGGGCGGATTGCCTGGAAGCCGGCGCCCATTGGACTGTGAATTCGCTGGGCGACGGCTGTGGCACCGCTGAGCGACCGCTCGACGGAGCACCGTAATGTGCAAGCTGCCCAACTACGCGAACGAGGTGGTCGGCTGTGACTAGCCCTGATGTGACACGTGCGGAACCGACCGGACAACAGGTCACCTACGAGACTCTGGACGAGGGGCGTATTGCGCGCATCTGGCTCAACCGGCCCGAAGCGCAGAACGCCCAGTCGCGAACTCTGCTGGTGCAGCTGGACGAAGCCTTCGGCCGTGCGGAGACGGATGACGAGGTCCGGGTGGTGATTCTCGCCGCCCGTGGGAAGAACTTCTCTGCCGGACACGATCTCGGCTCGGAGGAGGCGATGCTGGAGCGCAAGCCCGGGCCCGGGCAGCATCCGACGTTCTCGATCAACGGAGCCACGAGGCACGCCGTCGCCGAGCGGACGTATCTGCAGGAGTGGCACTACTTCTTCGAGAACACCCGTCGCTGGCGCGATTTGCGCAAGATCACCATCGCGCAGGTGCAGGGCAACGCGATCTCGGCTGCCCTGATGCTGATCTGGGCGTGCGACCTGATCGTCGCCGCCGACGACGCGAAGTTCAGCGACGTCGTTGCCGTCAGGATGGGCATGCCGGGAGTGGAGTATTACGCGCACCCATGGGAATTCGGCGCACGTAAGGCGAAAGAGCTTCTGCTGACCGGTGATTCGATCGACGCCGAAGAGGCTTACCGGCTGGGCATGGTGTCAAAGGTCTTTCCGCGCTCCGATCTCGAGGAGAAGACGCTTGATTTCGCGAGGCGCATCGCCGAGCGACCCACGATGGCGGCGCTGTTGGTCAAGGATTCGGTCAATGCCGCGGCCGACGCGATGGGCTTCACCGAGGCGCTTCGGCACGCGTTCCACATCCACGAACTCGGGCACGCCCACTGGGCGGCCGCCAACGAGAACCGCTACCCGGTCGGACTGCCGCCAGACGTACCGGACTGGCGAACGTTGGGAGCGCCCAAGCCTGCGCGCTACGACGAGCCGTGACGTATAACTAGAACCTGTTCTAGTTGTCGGACGAAGGGGTCTGTAGTGCAACTGTCATTGACGGGGCAAACGGTTCTGGTCACCGGTGGTGGCAGTGGCATCGGTAAAGCGTGCGCCGCCGCGGTGGTCGCGTCCGGCGGCAATGCGATGCTCGTCGGACGTAACGCCGACAGGCTTTCGGCCGCGGCTGACGAGATCAATGCCCTGGGCGGACCCGGTGAGGTGCTGTACGAGCCCGCCGACGTCACCAACGAGGACGAGGTCGCCCGCGTCGTGGACGCGACGACCGCATGGTCAGGCCGGTTGCAGGGTGTCGTGCACTGCGCCGGTGGCAGCGAGACGATCGGGCCGATCACGCAAATCGATTCCGAGGCGTGGCGACGCACCGTCGACCTGAACATCAACGGCACCATGTACGTGCTCAAGCACGCCGCGCGGGAGATGGTTCGCGGCGGCGGCGGATCCTTCATCGGTATCTCGTCGATCGCGGCGAGCAACACCCACCGGTGGTTCGGCGCCTACGGGGTCTCGAAGGCGGGCATCGACCACATGATGCAACTGGCGGCTGACGAGCTCGGCGCGTCCTGGGTACGGGTGAACTGTATCCGGCCGGGCCTCATCCGCACCGAACTCGTCGCCCCAGTTCTCGAGTCGCCCGAGTTGAGCGCCGACTACGCGGACATCACGCCGCTGCCGCGGCCCGGTGAGGTCGAGGACATCGCGGACTGTGCGGTGTTCCTGCTGAGCGACGCCGCGAGTTACATCACCGGCCAGGTGATCAACGTCGACGGCGGAGTGCTCGTGCGCCGCGGGCCCGACTACTCGGCAATGCTCGAGCCGCTCTTCGGGGCCGAAGGCCTGCGCGGGGTCGTCCCGCAGTAAGGCGGGGGATTCGTTCTCGCCGGTTGTAACCTGGCGGCGCGTTTCGAGCCGAATGTTCGCCATCCGGTTACAACGGCCGGGAACCGGCTTCCCACGAGGCGACTTTTCCGAGCGCGGACCAGTCGAGGTGGGCGCCGCCGTTGGCGAGCAAGGTGAGGAAGCGGTCGCGGATCAGGCTCGCCACCGGCAGCGGCACCTCCAAAGACTCGCCCGCGGCGAGCACCAGCCGTACGTCCTTCAAGCCCAGTGACGCGGCGAAACCGGCGGGTTCGAACTCCTCGCGTGCCAGCAGTCCTCCGTACGTCTTGTAGACCGGTGCGTCGAAGAGCGTCGAGGTCAGCACCTCGAGATAGTCCTGCTTGTCCACGCCGGCCTTTTCCACCAGCGCCATCGACTCGGCGAGCGACTCGATCACCGACGCGATGAGGAAGTTCCCGCTCAGCTTGACGAGGTTCGCGGCCTTCGGCTGTTCGGCCACGACGAACGTCCGCTGACCGATCGCATCGAATACCGGCGAAAGTGCTTGCACCGCAGCGGGTTCACCGGCTGCTACCACGAACAGCTTGGCCGCTTCCGCCGCCTCCGGACGCCCAAACACCGGCGCCGCCACGAACCGATGCCCCGCCTCGGAATGCGCGTCCGTCAGCCGCTCCGCCAGCGCGAGGCTGATCGTGCTCGACGAGACGTGGGTCGCGCCGGCCGGAAGCGACGCAAGAATGCCTTCCTCGCCGAACGTGACCGTCTCCACCGCATCGTCGTTGGCCAGCATCGTGATCACGACGTCGCCCCCGCACGCCTCGGCCACGGTCCGCGCCGCGCGAGCGCCTCGCTCGACCAACTCGGCGACCCTGCCCTGCGAGCGGTTGTACGCCGTCACCTCATGCCCGGCCGCCAGCAGATTGGCCGCCATGCCCGCGCCCATGTTTCCCAGTCCTACGAACCCGATTTTCATGACATCCACATTGCCTCACCGGTCGTGGTGGATTCGTCCAGCCGTATCCGCGAGCGGCAGACCCCCGCCGCCCCACCGCCGCGCGATGATCTCCGCGGCGATCGATACCGCCGTCTCCTCCGGGGTACGCGCACCCAGATCGAGGCCGATCGGGCTCGACAGCTTGCCCAACTCCACATCTGAGACGCCGGCCTCGCGCAGGCGGGCGATCCGATCGTCGTGGGTGCGCCGCGAGCCCATCACGCCGATATAGCCGACCTGCGGCAGTCGCAGCGCGGTATGTAGGACCGGAACGTCGAACTTGGCGTCATGGGTGAGCACGCAGATCGCGGTGCGGTCATCGATCAAGTCCTTGGCCGCCTGTCCGGCGAGAAAGCGGTGCGGCCAGTCGACGACGACCTCGTCGGCACCCGGGAACCGCGCCGGTGTCGCGAACACCGACCGCGCATCGCACACCGTCACCCGATAACCCAGGAACGAACCCTGCGTGACAAGCGCCGACGCGAAGCCGGTCGCACCGAATATCAGCATCCGGGGACGCGGGGCATGGCTGGCGACGAACACCTCCATACCGGACTCCTGCCGCTGCCCGTTGGCGCCGTAGGACAGCACCGTCGACCGCCCGGCCGCCAGCAAACCACGCGCGTCGTCGATGATCGCGGCGTCGGCGCGATGCGATCCCAGCGAGCCGTCGACTCCGTGCTGCCCGACGACGATCCTGCGCCCCACCCGCCGTGGGTCCGGGTGGGCGATGACCGTGGCGACGGCGGTCGGGCGATGGGCGGCGATGTCGTCGGCGATCGTCTCCAGTTGCGGGAAGGTGCTGCGCGATACCGCCTCGGTGAAGATGTCGATGATCCCCCCGCAGGTCAGACCGACGGTGAAGGCGTCGTCGTCGCTCACGTCATAGCGCTGCAACCGGGCCCGCCCGGACGCGACTACGTCGTTGGCCATGTCGTAGACAGCCGCCTCGACGCATCCGCCGGACACCGAGCCGGCCACCGTGCCGTCGGGTGCGACGACCATGGTCGCTCCGGGCTGCCGCGGCGCCGACCGGATCGTATGAACGACGGTGGCGACGCCCGCCGTGCCACCGGTCCGCCATACCGATAGCAACTCGTCGAGGACGTCGCGCACCGTCGAAGTGTAAGCCCGACTTCAGCAGCGGCCGCGTTCGTCGAACTCGATCGGCAGCACCGCGGGACCGGTGATGCCCACCAACGGCTTCCACACCGCGGGCGCCGATCGCCGCACGTTGGTCATCCGCTGGGTCATCACCACCAGGGCCTCGGCGAGCTCGCGTCGCGCCAGGTTCGCGCCGAGGCAGTAGTGCGCACCCGCGCCGAACGTCTGCATCGGCGCCGCACCCGCACGCGTGATGTCGAGACGATGCGGATCGTCGAACACCTCGGGGTCGCGATTGCCCGCGGCCGTGTTCACCATGACGAAGGTGCCGGCCGGGATCGTCACGCCGCCGAACTCGACGTCCTCGATCGTCATCCGCATCGCGCCGAGGACGACGGGGTTGAAGCGCATCAGCTCCTCCACCGCGTTCATCGCCAGTTCCGGCCGCTCGGCGAGCAACTCCCATTGATCGGGGTGATCGCACAGCGTGTCCACCGCTGCTGCGAGCTGATTGCGGGTGGTGTCGGTGCCCGCCATCAGGATGCCCGCCGCGAGCATGCGCAGCTCCGGTGTCGTCAGCCGGTCACCGTCGTCCTCGGCGCGGATCAGATCCGAGATCAGATCGTCGGTCAGCGAGTTGCGGCGGTCGGCGACCATGGCGTCGATGTACTCGTCGAGCTCCGCCCACGCCCGCAGAATCACCTGCTCGTGCTCGGCCACGTTCCAGGTGAACAGCTTGAAGAAGTCATCGGCCCACTCGGAGAACAGCTTCGAGTCCTCGCTCGGCGCGCCGAGTAGCTCCGCGATCACCGGGACCGGGTAGGGACGGGCGATGTCCGCGACGATCTCGCTCTTGCCCGCGGGCAGCAGCGGTTCGACGAGTCGCGTGATGATGTCGGTGATCACCGTGTCGAGGCGCCCGACCGCCCGCGGTGTGAAGGCTTTCGACACCAGGCGGCGGAGCCGATCGTGGTCGGGTCCGTTGATGCTCAAGATGGTCGAGACCGCGCGATCCCAGATGGGTCCCGACGTGATGCCCTGCGTCTCGAGGCCAAGGCCTTCAGGCACGCACATGCGGTGATCGCGAAGCGCGGTGCGGGCCAGGTCGTAACTCAGAATCTCGGGGCCGTGCGCCCCCATCACGACCGGCCCCTGGCTCAGCGCGACGGCCAGTCGGCGGTGCGCTTCCGCGGGGCCGGGCGCGGTTTCGTAGTCGACTGTCGGCAGGTCGACGATGGTGGGTTCAAGTGTGATGGTCATGAGGGCCTCCCCGGCGTTTGAAGGACACCTCGATGGTCGATCCGGGGCGGGGAAGCGGACTAGCGTAGGCGACTACCCCAACCCGAGATTTCAGCGCAGAGTGAGGTCACGAATGCGACAGGTCATCGCAGGTCTACTCGTCGCGGGCATCGTGGCGTGGGGTGTGCCCGGCTCGCCCGGCGTCGCGTCGGCGGCCCCCGACATCCCGCCGGTTTCGGATGCGGCGCGTGCCGCCGGACTGGTCGACGTCCGGACCGTTGTGCCCGACGCCGTCATCGACCTGCGGTACGCGACGTCGAACAACTTCGTCGGGGTGGCGATGTATCCGGCCGACGCACGGTGCCTCGTCGCTCAGTCCATGGCCGACGGCCTCAGAACCGCCGCCGGCATCCTGCGGGCCGACGGCGATGTCCTCGTTTTCTGGGACTGTTACCGGCCGCACGCGGTGCAGGTCCAGATGTACGAGGTGGTATCCGAGCCCGGCTGGGTCAGCAAGCCCGGACCCTATGCCCGTAGCCACGAGGCGGGGCTGTCGGTCGACGTGACGCTGGCACATGACGGCGCGCTCGTGGACATGGGAACCGGCTTCGACGAGTTCACGCCCCGCGCGAACGCCTATGCCACCGACGGAGTCAGCGCGGCGGCGCAGGCGAACCGCACCCGGCTGCGCGAGGCGATGGCCGCGGGCGGGTTCACCGTCTACAAGGGTGAGTGGTGGCATTTCGACGCACCCGGCGCCTACGCCAACCACCCGATTCTCGATGTTCCTGTGAATTAGGTGATTTGATTCCCCGGTGCGCAGGTTGATCGCGGCGGTGTCGCTGGTCGCTGTCGCGCTTCTGCCGGCATGTAACCGAGATACCCCGCCGAGTTCGCTGTTCAACGCCGGCGGCTACCACGTGCGCGGCGAGAAGGTCTATTACCTCCGATCCTTTCCTGGCGACGCGTTCGAGATCGACGGTGCCGACCCCGCGTCGTTCCACCCCTTCGATCAGACCTACGCCCGCGACAAGTCGACCGTGTACGTCGACGGGCGCGCGCTGCCCGGCGCGGACGCATCGACCTTCGAACTCCTCGACCGCCCTGGCTTCGCGAAGGACGCCCGCCACGTATACCAACGCGATCGCCGGTTGAGCGACGATCCGGCTCACTTCGAACTGCTCGACGGCGATCTCTCCAAGGACAGCGCCGCGGTGTACTGGAGCGACGGTGAGGTGCTCTCCGACGATCCCGCACACTTCGCGATCATCTCCAACTCCGACCACTACCTGTTCACCAAGGACGCCAGGACGGTGCATGTCAACGGCAACCCGATCGAGGGCGCGGACCCCGCCACATTCGAGGCGCTGCGGGGCGCATATGCGCGGGACGGTAGACGGGTCTACTACTTCACCGACCAGATCGCGGGCGCGGACATGGCCTCGTTCCGGGTGCTCGACGGCCCGTATGCAGCCGACGCTATGCGCGTCTACTGGATGGGCAAGCCCATCGAGGGTGCCGACCCGCCGAGCTTCCGCGTACTGAACGCCGACTTCGAGTGCTCGGCCGACGCACGGCGCGCCTACTACCGTAATTCCGTTGTCGCAGGAACAGATCCGTCGACCTTCCCGCCCAACCGGTCTGTCACGCGATGTGACGAGACCTCGATATCCTTCGCGGAGTAGCCATGACCGACGTTGCCGCGGACAAATTCGTCGCCGACCACACCCACAGCACACGGCGCGCCTGGGCGGCGGTCGCGCTGCTCGCCGTGGTCGGCACCCTCAACTACGCCGACCGGTTCCTGCCCGCCGTCCTGGCCGAGCCGATCAAGAACGATCTGGCGTTGTCCGACACCGCAATCGGCGTGATCAACGGCTTCTGGTTCCTGGTCGTCTACGCGGTGATCGGGCTGGTGATCGCTCGGATCGCCGATCGCGGCGCGTTCGGTCTGGTGATCTCGACATGCCTGACCCTGTGGGGCGCCATGACGGTGCTCGGCGGAGCCGTGCAGTCCGCGTTCCAGCTCGCGCTGACCCGTATCGGAGTCGCGGTAGGGGAGGCGGGCAGTACGCCGGCCGCGCACGCCTATGTGGCACGGAACTTTCCACCGGAACGCCGCGCCGCGCCGCTGGCCGTCATCTCCGTGTCCATTCCGTTGGCCAGCGCCGCCAGCCTGATCGGCGGCGGACTGCTCGCGCAGACGCTCGGGTGGCGGACCGCGTTCGTGGTGATGGGTGCGATCAGTGTCGTGTTCGCCCCCCTCGTGCTTCTCGTCCTCGGCCGCCGCCAGCCGATGCCCGTCGCGGCGGTGCCTGCGAGTGAAGGGGAGCGAACGGTCAAAGTTCTTGATCTGCTAAAGAAACCGAGCTACATGGGCGTCGTCCTCGGCGCCGCGTTCATTTCGTTCGCAGGTTACTCGCTGACCACGTTCGCCCCCGCCTACCTCATCAGGACGCGCGAAATGACGCTCGGTGAGGTCGGCGTGCAGTACGGAATCGCCAGCGGTCTGGCGGGGATCGGCAGCCTGCTGATCGTGGGCCGCGTCGCGGATCGCTTGTCCTCCAGGGATCCTCGATGGTCACTGTGGTTGGTGGCCGCGGTGACCGCTGTCCTAGTCCCCTTTTCGGTGCTGGCCTTCGTCGTCGAGAACCGAACGCTGTGCGTCTGGTTCATCGCGTTGAGCTACGTCATCGGGACCGCGCACATGGCGCCGTCGATTGCCGCGATTCAGCGGCTGGCAACAGCCCAACAGCGCGCGACGGCCTCGGCGATCTTTTTGTTCGTCGGTTCCATGGTCGGCTCGGCCGGCCCGTTCTTGACCGGCGTCATCAGCGATGGGCTCAAGGCCGACCTCGGCTCCATGTCGCTGGGCCGGGCCTTGCTCATCGTGCCTGCGGCACAGGTGATCGCGATCATCTGTTATCTCCTGGCGAGCAGGCGCTTCGTCAATGAGATGGTCGAATCAGATCAAGGGGCGGCTGTGTAGTAGATACGTGCGTCCCAGCCGACCAGTTCGAGAGACTGCGACGATGTCGCAGCGGGTGTGCCAGGCAGGGTGCCGAGCAGAAGGTCGGCCGCCATCCACTCTCGCCCGATTTCGACGTTGCGGACTTCGCGACCGCAGTTTGCGATCACGAGAAGTCTTGCAGCCGATGAGTTTCTGGAGTATGCCCAGATCTGGGGATCGTCTTCCATCAGCGGCGTGAAATCACCATCGACCAGGATGGGCAGCTCGTGGCGCAGGCGAATGAGCGCCTGGTAGTGCGCGAAGACCGAATCTGTGCGGTCGATCTGGGCTGCGGCGTTCAGCCAGGTGTAATTTGGATTGACCGACAGCCATGGGTTGCCTGTGGTGAATCCCGCGTTCGGTCCGTGGTCCCACTGCATGGGTGTTCGGGCGTTGTCGCGGCTCATCTCGGCCAGGCCGGCCAGCGCCGCAGCCTCATCGCCAGCGGATTCGACAACGGCGTTGTAGTAGTTCACCGCCTCGATGTCTTTGTGGTCCTGCGGACTTCGGAAGGGAAAATTCGTCATCGCGAGTTCCTCGCCTTGGTAGACGAACGGGGTGCCACGCATGCCGTGCAGGACAGTCGCGAGTGCCTTCGCCGAGGCGGCCCAGTATTCCGGGTCGTCATCCCCGAATCGGGACACGACACGGGGCTGGTCGTGGTTGTTCCAATACAGGCTGTTCCAGCCGGTCTCGGCCAACGCCACCTGCCACCGGTGAAGCGACTTCTTGAGTGCGACCAAGTCGCGACCGACCCAGTCGAACTTGCCCGCAGGGCCATGGTCGACGGAGACGTGCTCGAATTGGAACACCATATCGAGCTCACCGCGGGCCGGATCGGTATACAGCCGAGCCTGTTCGGGGCTCACGCCGGGCATCTCTCCCACGGTGAGGTACTCGCCGTCGCGGCCCCCGAAAACTTCTCGGTTCATCTCGGCCAGGTACTCGTGCACGTGCGGACCATCGACGAAACTGTCGAATGCAACGACGAAGCGCTGCCCGGCGATCGCGGGCGCATCGGGCAGCCCGTCAGCTTTGGAGGTGAAGTTGATGACATCCATTCGGAACCCGTCGACACCGCGGTCGAGCCACCAAACCATGATGTCCTGCACGGCCTTTCGTACCTGCGGATTCCTCCAGTTCAGATCCGGCTGCTTGCGGTCGAACAGATGCAGGTAGTACTGGTCGGTGCCTCGTTCCCACTCCCACGCCGAGCCGGAGAAGAGTGATCCCCAGTTGTTCGGCTCACCGCCGTCACGTGCGTCCCGCCAGATGTACCAGTCCCGCTTTGGGCTGTCGCGGGATGAGCGCGACTCGGCGAACCACGGGTGTTCGTCCGAGGTGTGATTGACGACGAGGTCCATCACCAGTTTCATACCGAGTTCGTGCACCTTGGCGAGCAGCGCGTCGAATTCTGTCAACGTGCCGAAGCGCGGATCGATGTCGCGGTAATCACTGATGTCGTAACCGTTGTCGGCTTGCGGTGAAGGGTAGATCGGTGACAACCAGATCACGTCGATCCCGAGCGTGCGCAGATAGTCGAGCCGCGTCACGATGCCACCCAGATCGCCGAAGCCGTCGCCGTTCGAGTCGGCGAAGCTGCGCGGGTAGATCTGGTAGACGACAGCCGATTTCCACCATGCCGCATCGCGGCGGTCGCGCTGAGTCACTTGCCGATCACGTCGCGGTAGACCTCCACGTACTTGTCGATCATTGTGGCTACCGTGAAGCGTTCCGCGGTGTGTTCGGCGATCGTGCGCCGGTTCAGCTTGCCCGCCGCATCAATAGCGGCGACCGCCGACTCGATGTCGTCGACCAGAAAGCCGGTCGTCCCATGCATGATCAGTTCGCCCATCGAACCTCGGGAGTTGGCGACGACCGGTGTGCCACACGCCATCGCCTCGACGACGCTGTAGCCGAACGGCTCATCGAAGTCGATGAGATGGAGCAACGCATGCGCGTTTCCCAATACCGCGGCGCGGTCGGACTTTTCGACAGCCCCGAGGTAACGCACATGCTCGCCGTCGATGTGCGGTGCGATCTCGTCGCGGAAGTACCTCTCGTCTTGGATGATCCCGCCGATATCAAGCCGACGTCCGCTTCGACGAGCGACCTCGATCGCATGCGCGGTGCCTTTGTCGGGGTGGATCCGACCAAAGAACAGGAGTTGCTCGCCGGGATCGGGGTGAATCGCGAATTCGTCGGTATCAATGCCGTGGTGGACGGTGGCGGCGTAATGCAGATTCGGATGTCGGTCGGCGTCGCTGATCGACACGTATGCGGTCGTGGTGTCGTAGCGCTCATAAACAGGAATGATCCGATCGGACGAGAACCCGTGAATCGTGGTGACCACCGGTGTGGTGACGAGGTCGCTGTATGTGAGTGGCAGGAAGTCGAACCCGTTGTGGATGATGTCGAAGTCGCCGGCGCGCTCGAAAACCGAGGCGACGTGTAGGCATTCTGCAACCTTGGCATCGATAGTCGCCTCCTCGGACCAGCCGACGGGAGAGGTTGCGTGCAGGCTGGCGGTGGTGATCGAGTCCCCGGTGGCGAACAGCGTGACGTGATGACCGGCCGCCACCAGTCCCTCGGTGAGCAACGAGGCGAATTGCTCCCAAGGTCCGTAGTGACGGGGCGGTGTCCGCCAGGCGATCGGCGCCAGCACCGCCACTCGGATCGGACCGCCAGTCTCGCCGTGAATGGGAATGTTCTCAGGCTACTCGGCCGTGCGCGCCGGGGCGTCGGCCGAGTCCGGTGAAACCCCGGCCGAAAGGGGGTCTGTATTAGGTAGTTTCACCAACGTGGCCCAACTGATGAACCGCCAGATCGTCTTGCGTCGTCGTCCGACCGGGTTGGTGGCGCCCGGCGACACCGAGTTGGTGACCACACCGGCGCCCGAGCCCGCCGAGGGTGAGGCACTGATCCGCACGACGTATGTCGGTATCGACGCCGCCGCGCGCACCTGGCTCAACGATCAACCCGGCTATCTGCCGCCCGTGCAGATCGGTGAGGTCATCCGCGCGGCCGGCATCGGCGAGGTGGTCGAGTCGCGCTGTGACGCGTACGCCGTCGGCGACGTCGTCACGACGCTCACCAATTTCCAGGAGTACGTGATCTGTCGCAACGACATCTTCACCACCCCGGTGCCAGGCCCGCAGGACAAGGTCGACCAACTCGCAGTGATGTCCGTGTACGGACCGACGGGCGCCACCGCGTACTTCGGCATGGTCGGCATCGGTAAGCCCAAGGAGGGGGAGACGGTGGTCGTCTCCGCTGCGGCGGGAGCCACCGGATCGGTGGCCGGTCAGATCGCCAAGATCGCGGGCGCCCGCGTCGTGGGCATCGCAGGTGGGCCCGACAAGTGCAAGGCGGTGGTCGAGGATTTCGGATTCGATGCGTGCATCGACTACCGGGAAGACGACTTGAAGGCCGCGCTGAAGGAGCACTGCCCCCGCGGGGTCGACGTGTACTTCGACAACGTCGGCGGTCCGATTCTGGATGCTGTGCTCGGCCGTCTCGCGCCGAAGGCGCGTGTGGTGCTGTGCGGTGTCATTTCCAGCTACCTCACCGGTGAGCATCCCGGACCGGCCAACTACGTGAATTTGCTCGCCAAGACCGCGACCATGCAGGGCTTCAACGCGCTCGACGAGTGGAGCCGATTCGATGAAGCGTTCGGCCCCCTGCGTCGTTGGTCGGATGAAGGCAAGCTCGTCCACCGCCAGACGATTTACGAGGGCATCGAGTCGTGCGTCGACGCCATGAACGGGTTGTTCACCGGGGCGAACATCGGCAAGATGTTGGTGAAGATCAGCGAACCAAAAAACGGCTGAATACCTCCGAAGGAAAGGGGGTACAAGTGGGCATGGTTTCCAACGCCCTTCGTTTGCTCGGCGTCGCCGTCACTGCCGTCGCAGCCTTCCTCCTCGCACCCGTCCCACTCGCCGCCGCCCAAGGCTGCCCCGATGTCGAGGTGGTTTTCGCCCGCGGCACCGGTGAACCCCCGGGCGTCGGCGGGGTCGGCCAGGCGTTCGTCGATGCGGTGCGCACCCAAGCGGCGCCCCGGTCCGTGAACGTCTACCCGGTCAACTACGCCGCCAGCAGCGACTTCATGGGTGATCGCATCGCCTTTGCCCGTACCGTCGTCGACGGCATCCGCGATGCAGGTACGCACATCGAGGCGACCGCGGCGAACTGTCCTGACACTCAGATCGTGCTCGGCGGATTCTCTCAGGGCGCAGCCCTCGCCGGTTACGTGACCTCGGCCGAGATTCCCGAAGAGGTGCCCGCCGAGTACCGCGAGTTCATCCCGAACCCGATGCCGTCGGAGGTGGCTGACCACGTCGCCGCGGTGGTGCTGATCGGCCTGCCGTCGCCGGAGTTCCTGGCCAGCGGAGGGGCACCGCCCATCACGATCGGTCCGTCGTACGTCGGCAAGACCCTCAAGGTCTGCGCGCCCGACGACACGATCTGTAACGGGGCACCGGCTGGTCCGCCGAGCTTCTCGCATGCGATGTACGGCGTGAACGGAAGCGTCAACGAGGCGGCCGCCTACGCGGTGGCGCGACTCAACCCCGCACGGGTGCCGGACGCCGCCATGTTGCCTGGCCCAGCCCCAGCCCCGGCCCCAGCCCCTAGTCCGGCGCCGGTGCAATGATGGTGGCGAATAGTTCGGCCATCTCGTCTGCCGGGCCGCCGGGCACGGTGTAGCCGGTTTCATCCCGGATCTCGTCGAGGTGGTCACGCACGTCCTCGACGGACAGTTCGCGACGGTAGAAGCCCTTCGTCCTGCCGATGAAGAAGCGCGCCACGTGGCCGGCGCCGACGGTGTAGATCTCGCCGGACACCGGACACTGGCGGTGTGTCAGGAACGCCGCCACCGGTGCGACAAGTGCGGGGTCCAGGCGCTTCAGGTATTGGTCGGCAAGCTCATCGAGGACGGCCTGTTCAGCGGCGTCGTTCTGGTGCGGCGCGGCGAACGCATTGTCGATGGACTGCTGCAGCATCCGCGTGAACGCAATCGGCGCGATGGCATTCACCTTGATGTTGGTATCGGCTCCCTCGGCCGCCAGCACGCGGGTCAAGCCGACCAGGCCGGTCTTGGCCGCGCCGTAGTTGCTCATCCGCTCGGCGCCGAGCAGTCCGGCCGCCGAGCAGGTGTTGAGGATCCGGCCATAGCCCTGTGCGCGCATCACCTTCCACGCCGGCCGTGTCAGGTTGAACGCACCCCGCAGATGCACATCCAGCAGTGGATCGAGGCGTTCGGGCGTGACGTCCTCGAAGGGGGCGTCGCGCACGATGCCGGCGTTGTTGATCAGGATGTCGACCCGCCCCCACGCCCCGACGGCGGCGTCGACGATGGCCTGCCCGCCCTCGGGCGACGTGACGCTGTGGTGGTCGGCGACCGCCTCTGCGCCCATCGCCCGGATCTCGTCGGCGACCGCGTCGGCGGCTGCGTGGTCCGAGCCGTCACCGTTGACGGAACTACCGATGTCGTTGACGACGACGTGCGCGCCCCGCGACGCGAGCAACAGTGCGTACTCCCGGCCGAGACCACCGCCCGCGCCGCTGATCACGGCGACCTGCCCGTCGAATCGCAGTGTCGGTGTCACCACGTGACCGGAAGCTCTTTCATGCCGTAGATACCGGATTCGCCCTTGAATCTCAGCTCTTCCACGTCCACGGCCAGTCGCAGTCCCGGCACTCGTCGCGCCAACGTCGCGAACGCGATCTGCATCTCCACCCGGGCGAGGTTCGCACCGATGCAACTATGCACGCCGTAACCGAAACCCAAGTGGCCGCGCGCATTTCGGTCACCATCGAGTACATCTGGGTTGTCGACGAAGTCGGGATCCCAGTTTCCGGCGGGCAAGTTCATCACCAGCCAGTCGCCGGCGTGGATCTGTTGTCCGCCGAGGATGAGATCTTCGGTCGCGATCCGGTCGACCTGGCTGTGCACGATGGCAAGGTAGCGCAACAATTCCTCGACGATCTTGGCGATCACCGACTGGTCGTCGGTATGCCCGAGCAGCTCGAACATCTCCCGATGTTCCATCAGCGCAACGGTTCCCAGGGCGATCATGTTCGCCGTCGTCTCGTGACCGGCCTGCATCATGATCGCGCCGGTGACGGTAGCGGTCTCTGGGCTGATGTCGCCGGTCACCACATGATCGGTGACGAGTCGGCTGAGCAGATCGTCACCGGGCTCGTGCTTCTTGCGCTCGACCAGCTCGGCGATGTAGGCGAACATCTCCCCGAAGGCCTTCGCCTTCTCTTCGTCGGAGGTGCGAACGTCCAACCCGACCGTCGTGTGACGGTGGAACATTTCGAGGTCGTCGCCGGGTACGCCGAGCAGGTGCGCGATGACGAGCGAGGGCACCGGCAACGCGAAGGCGCGCACGAGATCGGCCGGCGGGCCGGCGTCGAGCATCGCGTCGAGATAGTGATCGACGATCTCCTGGATCTGCTGTCGCATGCCGTCGACGCGCCGGAAGGTGAAGTCTCTGGTCAGCATTCGCCGGATGCGATGGTGTTCGGGATCGTCGACGCGCGCGAACATGATCGGCGTCCTGTTCTCGCTGTCCTTCGGCATCATTTCGGATGGAATGGTTTCGGCGGACAGCCGGGGATCGACGAGCGCGGCCCGGATGTCTTCGTATCGGCTGACTACCCACGTCGGCCTGCCCTGATAGATCGCCCGTCGCAGGCCGGGCTCTTCGCGCCATTGCGCGAACTCTGCGGGCGGGCGCAACGGGCAGGTCGCCGAGCGCGCAGCGGGGATGGCGGGGAGGTCGGACTCTGTGGCTGTGGAAGTGCTTGTCATCACCGGCGTTTCCGTCAAGTGTCAGTGTCCTGACAGTTAGTCCCGAGGGTAGGACCCAGCGGAGTGGCAGTCAACTGTCAGATAGACTGGGATGATGACCGACATCGCCGATCGGCCGTTGCGCGCCGACGCGGCGCGCAACGCGGAGCGCATTCTTCGCGCAGCGCGCGACGTCTACGGCGAACTGGGGGCCGAGGCGCCGATGGAGGCCATCGCCCGCCGCGCGGGCGTCGGCGAGCGGACGCTGTATCGGCGATTTCCCACCAAGGGCGACCTGATCAACGCCGCACTGGACCAGAGCATCGCCGAGAACCTCACCCCGGTGATCGAGAAGGCCCTTGGCGACAAGGACCCGATGCGCGGACTGGTCGCGTTGATCGAGGCGGCGATCTCCCTGGGGGCCCGCGAGCACCACATGCTGACCGCGGCGCGTCGTGCGGGCGCGCTGCGGTCCGACGTCTCGGCCGAGCTGAACGACGCCCTGGCCAGGCTTGTCGCGCGCGGCCGGAAAGCGGGAGTGATCCGGGCCGACGTGGTTGCCGACGACTTGCCCCGCTTCATCGCGATGCTCTACGGCGTGCTGTCGACGATGGATTCCGACAGCGACGGTTGGCGGCGTTACGTCGCTCTGCTCATCGACTCGATATCGACGGGAGCTCGGCAACGCACCCTCCCGCGCGCGGTACCGCTGCGCTTCGAGCCCTCGTCGAACAGCTGGCCCTAGTTCTACTCCTGCGCGCGCGTAAAACGCACGCGCTCATGTGATCTGGATCAATGCCCGAACTGTTCGATGATGAGCACCTGCACCTCGCCGACCACGCCGCCGAGGATACCGCCAACGGTGATCATCAACGGCTCGTCGTCTTTGAAGATCGGCCGCAGAATCGACTCGTATTCTTCGTTCGTGAGCTGGTCCATCTTCTCGACGATGGTGTTCTCGAGGTCTATCACGCTCGTCGCGTAGTCCTGTGCTTCGAGCAGTGTCGACGGCAGACGCTCGAGCACGAGCCCGACCACCCGATCCTTGAGGGCGCGATAGCGTTTCGTGCCGACGGCGAGCACAACGAGCGGGCCCGCGATCCCCGTCTGTGCGTCGATGGCGGCCTCGGTCTCCTTGGCGGCCAGCGCGAACAATTTGTCCGAGCCGGGACCCTTGAGAATGCCGTCGAAGAGAATCTCCGGTGAGAACAGATCGTCGGCGAGGATCTTGGCGTAGTCCCGCGTGATCTTCTCGCGCTGGGCGTGCAGCATCCCCTGAAACGGGATGAAGCCCAAGAACTTCTTCTCGTGCACGGGCCGGAACAACATGTTGAGCGCGATGTAGTCAGACAGGAAGCCGACGGCGAAACCGAACGCCGGCATGATCCACGGGTTCTTGAACAGGGCCCACGCGATCATCTGCACCAGACCGATGGCGAGGCCGAAGTAGATTCCGCTGCGCCGGACGAAGGCCATCGCGTCGTCGCTGACACCGCGCATCAGCTTGTTGAGCTTCTCTTTGTTGCGCACCAACGTGGTGACCGCGAGAAACTGCAGATCGACGTAGCGGCTCAGGTCCGACTTCATCTCGTTGAGCATGTTCTCGGTGACCTTGGGCGCCTGCGCCTGAATCCGATCCTGGATGGCCCTGCGGGCGGGGTCGGGCAGTGAGTCCCACAGGCCGGGGCGAATCTGCTCGGCGAGGTCGCGCGTGATCTCGTCGATGGCCTCGACCAATGGGCCGCGCAAGGCCTCGACCGCCTCCGCGGCGTCGATTCGCTCCAGCAGCTCTTCGGGTTTGAGCAGGTTCGTGGTGAGCAACTCGATGGTCTTGGATCCGACCTTGCCCGCGCGCCGCGGCACAATGCCCTGCCAGCCGATCGGTCCGATGCCCTTGAACTCGAGTGGGCGGTAGATCATCTCCAGCGCAACAATTTTGGTGCCCCAGCCGACAAATGCGGCCACGGGTGGCATCGACAGGTAGATCAGCCAGTTGGCGCCGAAGTCGTTCTTGATCTCCGCCCAGGACTGCATGGCGACAACGAGATCGCTCACGTGCCGCCCTGCTGCATCGTCGCTTCCCACAACGACTTGCCGAGCCCGGACAGTGACAGGGTGAACTTGTCGACCTTTGCGACCAGAGGGCCGCGAGAGGCTCTCTTGATTGCGTCCAGTACCGCGGTCTCCGCCAGCAGCACCTCGTAGTCGTCCTTCAGATCGGGATCCTCGGGACCGATCTCGACCAACCCCAACGACAGTAGATGGCTGACGTAGGTGGGGACCATCGCGGGTAACGCGACATTGGCCGTACGGCCGATGAGCGAGGCGTTCTCCAGGACCGCGCGGCCGGGCGCGGCGCGTCGAACCCAGTCGTGCACGGTCACCACCGGGGATGACGAGCCGTCGGAGAGCGCGCTGATGATGCGCGCTTCGTCGGCGACCAACTGGTCGAGGATGTGGTGAAACAGTTCGACCTGGCTGCTACTCGTGCTGTTGTCGAGTGCACGGTCGAGCAGGTTCCGCATCTTCGACCCGAGGCCGTCGGCCTGTGGTGCTTCGGGGGCGGTCGGCTCCGGGCGCTCGGGCGGGGATGCGGGTTTGTCGGAATCGTCGCCGAGCCAGCCCATCAGCTGTTCCTGGGTTCGTATCGACGTGCGAAGCCAGAACCGGGCAGCGCCGGATGCGAGCCCGGCGACGCGGTCGAGCGGGTCCTGCGAGTTCCCCACGGCGCAACGTTAACGGCTCGACTGCAAGAATCGGCGAAAAGGGAGGCAGAGCGTGAACCAGAACACCTTTGACAAGGGCCGGGAGATCCGCGCCGCGGTCCTCGGCGAGGCGTACGTCGCCAAGGCGATGGCCAATGCCGACGACTTCTCGGGACCCTTGCAGGATCTGGTGACCGAGTACTGCTGGGGTGCGGTGTGGGGTCGCGAGGGTCTGCCACCGAAGACGCGCAGCATGCTCAACCTCGCGATGCTCGCCGTGCTGAATCGGCCGAACGAGTTGAAGACCCACGTCAAAGGTGCGCTCACCAATGGCGTCACACGCGAGGAGATTCGGGAGATCCTTCTGCAGGTGGCGATCTACGGCGGGGTCCCCGCCGCCGTCGACAGCTTCCGCGTCGCGCGAGCGGCCTTCGACGAGATCGAACAGGGCCCCGGAGAAAGTTAGGAGCGCGGAATGGACGTCGGCTTCATCGGCTTGGGGAACATGGGGTTCCCGATCGCGTGCCGGCTGGTAGCCGTCGGACATCGGGTCGTCGTCTTCGACACCCGAACGGCCGTCGTCGACGACGCTGTGGCGCGCGGTGCCGAGGCCGCAAAATCCGCGGCCGACGTCGCCGGCCGGGTGCCCACCGTGATGGCCAGCCTGCCGACGCCGCAGGCATCCACCGATGTCGCCGAGGCCGTCGCGGGCGGTTCGGCCATCCGTCGCTTCGTCGACTTCTCCACGGTGGGAAGCCGTACAGCGCAACGCAATAGCGCGCTGTTGGCCGATCACGGAGTGGCCGCGCTCGACAGTCCGGTCAGCGGTGGTGTGCACGGCGCCGAGGCGGGGACGCTTGCGGTGATGGTTTCCGGGCCGCGCGCAGAGTTCGAAGCGTGCACGCCCGCATTCGACGCGATCGGCCGTGCCATGTTCATCAGCACGAAACCCGGTGCGGCGCAGACGATGAAGCTCGTCAACAACCTGATCGCCGCATCATCGCTCGCGGTCACCGCGGAAGCCTTGGCGATGGGCGTCAAGGCCGGCCTGGACGCCCAGGTGATGATCGACGTGCTCAACGCGGGCTCGGGCGGGACCCACGCGAGTCGCGACAAGTTTCCGCGGGCGGTGTTGCCGCGCACATTCGACTACGGTTTCGCGACCGGTTTGATGGTCAAGGACGTCCGGCTGTACCTCGACGAGGCCAAGTCGATGGGGCTGGACACCGTGTTGGCCGGCGCGATCGCTCAGCTGTGGGAAAGCACGCTGGCCGCGGAGGGACCCGACTCCGACTTCACGTCGATCGTCAAACCGATCGAAGCCGCGGCGGGCGTCGTCATCGAGGCGCGCGAATCCTGAGTATGGTCTGCACCAGAACATCGGAATCTCCTTATTCACTCAGGATTTGGCGACTGGGACACGCCGGTCTCGGCGCGAGATCAGTTCGTCGTCTTCGACGTGGGTGAGCATCGGCTGACCCGGAGCGCACAGCATCGTGACGAGGAAGCGGACCTTGACGTCGTCACGGGCATTGCCGTCCGAGTAGTGAATGACATCGCCGCCGGGCTCCCAGAACGTCTCGCCGGCCTTGACGACCCGCGGCGCCTCACCCTCGAGTTCGAACAGCATCTCGCCCTCGAGCACATAACCGAACGCCGGCCCGCTGTGACGGTGCGGCGGCGTGCCGGGGTCACCGGGAGGGAACTCCACGGCGATGGTCATCGCGTGCGAACCCGCGGCCACGTCCGGTGGCGTGGCCTCCTGCAGCACGGTTGCCGCGGTCTGCCACGCGTTGCTGCGCTGCTTCGGTGTGGTCATCTGGGCTCCTTCGGTTTCTGCGGGTACACCGCGAAGACCGGGCAGGCCCGGGATATGTGACAGGGCCGGCTAGTCGACGAGCTTGCCGTCGGCGGACACCTCACGCATGAGCCCAATTCGGTTGAATCGCACGCCTATACGCGGACCGGCCGTCCCCTGCCGGTGGGCAAGTCGGACGTGATGTGCTGCATCAACGACACGCTCGGCCGGTCCGCGTAGTCAAGTTATCACATCATCTGAACAGTTGGACATATGTTATGCGCCTCGGCCCGATCGTCTAGAGGCCGCCGCATTCCGACGGCCCGACGATGACGTTCCAGGGCGGGCAATGCGCCGGCCGCGGAGCCGGCGGCGGCGGCGGACCCATGGGCGGCGGTGGGGAATCCATCCACAGGTAGCTGGCCATCGCGTTGCCGTCCACGTCGAACATCGGCACGTTGCCCTTGCCCATCGGGACGGTGACGAAGGTATGGCACACGTTCATGTCCCAGCCGAGGCCGTGCATCGGCAGCGGTTGGCCGGGGCACCACGTGTATCCGCCCTGGGCGGTTGCGGTGGCGGCGCCCATTCCGGACGCGACGGCCGCGCATGCGGCGAGCGCCGTTGCGAACCGTGAAAATCGGTTCATCTCTGTTCCTTTCGAACGGACAATCACAAAATCGGCGTAGCCTGCAGATATGTGGTCATCAGCGTTGATCGTGGGTGGTATCTGCGCTGTCCTGATCGCCGCGGCGCCGGCCGCGCTCGCCGAACCGACTCCGGGGTATCCGGCGACCGACGCCAACGGCGTCCCGACGAACAGATCCGGTGGCCCCGCCCCGACGATGAACGGGATCACCTGCACGGGTGGCCATTACGGCGTGTGCTTCGCGATGGCGCAAAGTCAACAGCCGCGCAGGACACCTCGTGTCACCGTGGGCCACAGCCCGACAGTCAGGAACTAGCGCCGCAGCGAGCCTGGGGGCCAGTCATAGCCGATCTCGTCGCAGATCGGCGGGATGATGATCAGCGATCCGCGCGGGCTGCAGAACGGCATACCCGGCGGCGGTTGCAGCGGAGCCGGGGGCGCGCCGACTGGAGCTGGTGGCGGTGAAGCCGGATGCGGCGAGCCTGACCACGGGTACACGGTGTTGGTCGTGACGTCGACGATGCCCTCGGAGGTCCAGTACCAGTCGTGCGGGACATTCCAGTCCCACGTCAGCACTTGACCGCCCGGCGGCGGGGGCTGGCCGGGTAGCCAGTGGGTGCACGTCTGGCCCGGCGGACAGTTGCCGCCCTGGTAGCTGGGTCCCTGGGCGGACGCGGTCGTCACCAATCCCAATCCGGCCAGCGCCAGACCGGTGGTCGCCACCGCGATTTTCGCGATTCGGTTGATCATCGTTCTCCTTCGTCGGGGCACACATGAGTTGCGCGGCCGGTGATGCCAAGTAGAAGCCCCGACGTTGGCTACCGAACCCAACAATGATGGCCCAGCAAGCGTCCGGCTGAGTGAATTCGGGGCAAACTCATCGGCCTTTCCGTCGCAGATATACGGCCGGCGCTAGGCTCGCGGATCGTGACGGTGAATCGTCGCAAAGTCTTGGGTGCGGCAGGCCTGGCGGGCGCTGGCGCCGCGACCGGCGTTGGCGTTGACCGCTTCGTTGCCAGCGGTTCGAGACTTGCCTGACCCGACGGTCCGGCGACGACAACGAATTCGCCTGCATCCAAGGCGAAGTCGAGGTCAGTCAGGACTTTCACTGCTCGTCGCCCCTGCGATATGTCGTGCCGACGCCGCCGAGGCGCAGTACGGGCGCCACGCTATTGATCGTCATGCGCGGATGCGACCGCTGGCGCAGTAGTGGACCACTGCAATGGCACCAGTATTCAGATGAGCTGCTACGTAGGTTCGATCCCTTGCGGTTGCCGCGTCTGTGCACACAGCGTGTTTCGACGGCGGCCAGTCTGATGCTGACTGTTTAACACCACAGTTGCACCAGCGGCCGTCTAGCCGCGGACCAACGGACGCAACCGGTCCTCAATCCGTGGCTGTTCGGAGAATAACTGACGCGGGCGACCTAATACGACTGCCCGTCGGCGTACCGCTGTCGGCGGAAGTGGCGTCCTTTGCCTCGGTTGCGGCTCTTGTAGGTTGCGAGCTGCGAGTCGCAGTTCGGGCAGATCAGCCGCAGGTTTTCCCGCCGATTGTTGGTCGGGTCCCCGTCGATGTGGTCCATCACCAACGCGAGCGGCAGGTCCAACCAGATGCTCGGTGCACCGCAGATCGCGCAACAACCGGACTGGGCGTCGGCGATGTGCTCGCGGATGTAGTGACCTTGGTGGCCGTCGATTCGTGCCTCGCCGGTTTCGAGCCAGAGTTTCGTCCTGGCTTCGCGCCGGGCCGACGCCTGACAAGCGTTACCGCAGTAGATCTTCTGGCTGCGCTTCGAGAGTTCGGTACCGCAGCCGCGACACTGTCTCATGGTCGGGAAGTTACGACGCGGTACTGACAAGCATTCACCGCCTGAATGTGGAGCCCCCTGTCAGGATTGAACTGACGGCCTTTCGTTTACAAGACGAATGCTCTACCACTGAGCTAAGGGGGCGTGCGGGCTGAGTTTATCGGGTCGCACATTCGGGGAACTAGCTGCGGTGTGAGTGTCAAAGACGACCTACTCGAGGACCTGCCGCACGTCTACCCGGGATTGCCGCGGCCCGACGTCGAGCGACTGCTGACGTTGCTCGACCAGAGCGCCAGCACCGAGGCCAGCATGGGGCTGTCGGTCGCCACTGCACTCGATCCGCTCGTGCCGAACGTCGCCCGCCGAATCGAGTCATACAAGGCGTCCGGCGACGTCGATGACTACCTGCGGATGCTGCGCGGTGCCGCGGTTCTGCTGCTTCAGGAGTGGCAGCCGCAGGGTCAACCTCCGCCGCCGGACAGCATCGTCAACTTGGTCGACAAGGTCGAACGCGACAGCTGACGTCACTCGTCGACGTCGATGACCCGCTGCGACGTCACGGTCCTCGACGCTTCGGCCCTGGCGCGTGCTCTGGGCCGTCGGCCCGGCAGGGGAATCCGGTCGGCGATGTTGCTCAGCGGGTTGACCACCTGACTCAGGGTGATGACGGCGTCGTGCAGCGCATCGATCGTCGGCGCCAGCGCCTCCAGCCCGGGCGCCAACCGGTTCAGCGTGTCGGCGACGGTGGCCAGCTTCAGCAGCGGGCCGTTCTCGTCGGTCAGGGTGTCGAGCAGCCCGCCTTCGGCCAGCAGCTTGTCGGCCACCCCGTCCTCTCGCAGCACCCGCTCGATCAGGCCGTCGTTGGCCAGCAACTGATCGGCCAGGCCGCCAGGGGCGATGACCCGCGATATCGCGCCGTCGTCGGTGGTCATCCGGTCCAGCAGCCCGCCTTCGGCGGTCACCTGGTCGACGATCCCGCCCGGCGCCAACGCACGCGCGACTGCTCCGTTCTCCGCGGTCAGCCGGTCGAGCAGGCCACCCTCGGCGGTCACCTGGTCCACGACGCCGCCGGGGCGCAGCAGCCGGTCGAGCGGGCCGTTGGGCGCCAGCGCCCGGCCCAGTGGCGCATCGTCATCCATGAGCCTGGCCAGGCGATTTGCGCGTTCGACTGCGTCGTCGAGGCCCAGCAGGTGCGCGAACGAAGCCGACCCGCCGGCATCGGCATTCGTCTCACCGAGGGTCCGCTGTGCGATGCCGAGCGCGCCGCTGGCCATCGAAAGCCCTGTCTCCGCCATTGCCAGTCCGACCCGGACCGGCGCGGTGGCCAGGTCGGTTACGGCTTTGCCCAGGTTCATTTCCCCAGTCTATGGACCGCGCAAGCATAAACTCACAGGAAGTACACAGCTATCGGGCAGGATCATTACAAGGCAATAGGTGGACAGTAGCGAGATGGCGATGCCTGCTGCACCCGAAAAAGCCCCAGAAGCCAGGGTCCTCGTCGTCGACGACGAGATGAACATCGTGGAGCTTCTGTCGGTCAGTCTGAAGTTCCAGGGATTCGAGGTCCACACGGCGTCCAACGGCTCCGCCGCCCTGGACAAGGCCCGTGAAGTAAAGCCGGACGCGGTGATACTCGACGTGATGATGCCCGGGATGGACGGGTTCGGCGTGCTGCGCCGACTGCGCGCCGACGGTATCGACGCCCCGGCCCTGTTCCTCACGGCGCGCGACTCGCTGCAAGACAAGATCGCCGGCCTCACGCTCGGCGGCGACGATTACGTGACCAAGCCGTTCAGCCTCGAAGAGGTGGTCGCACGCCTGCGGGTCATCCTGCGGCGCTCGGGTCGCGGCGCGGTCGAGGAGGCTCGCAGCTCCCGGCTGACCTTCGCCGACATCGAACTCGACGAGGACACCCACGAAGTGTGGAAGGCCGGCGAGCCGGTCGCCCTGTCGCCGACGGAGTTCACTCTGCTGCGGTACTTCATCATCAACGCGGGCACCGTCCTGTCGAAGCCGAAGATCCTCGACCACGTGTGGCGTTACGACTTCGGCGGGGACGTGAACGTCGTCGAGTCCTACGTCTCGTACCTTCGCCGCAAGATCGACACCGGCGAACAACGACTGCTGCACACGTTGCGCGGTGTCGGGTACGTCCTGCGCGAGCCGCGATGAGCGCTTGCTAGTCGAGCAGACCACAGACCTGAACAATGGGGGCGTGGGCGTTCTGAGCGGACGAGGCATCCCGCTGCGGGTTGGGCTGGTGGCCGCCACTCTCGTGCTGGTGGCATGCGGTTTGCTCGCCGCCGACGTCGCGGTCACCTCGATCCTGCGCCACACGCTCAGCAACCGCGTCGACCAGGAATTGCTCGACGCCTCCCGCAGCTGGGCGCAAGCTCCCCGGCACCTCCCGGCGCTACCCATGGAAGGACCCAATCCCGCGCGGCCGCCGTCGAACTTCTACGTCCGGGGTATCGGTCCCGACGGAAACATCTGGATGGCGGTCAACGACCGCGACGCCGAACCCGCGCTCCCTGATGACAACGACGTCGGGCCGGTCCCGGTGACCATCGGCTCGGTCGGCGACTCCGGTGTCGAATGGCGCGCGATGACGGTGCGCGGCCCGCAGGGTGAGCTCACCACCGTGGCCATCGACCTGTCCGACGTCCAGACGACCGTGCGGGCGCTGACGTACGCGCAACTCGGCATCGGTTTGGCGGTGCTGCTGGTGCTCGGTGTGGCCAGCTATGCCGTCGTGCACCGAAGCCTGCGCCCGCTCTCAGAAGTCGAGCGGACCGCCGCGGCGATTGCGGCGGGTCAGCTCGATCGTCGGGTTCCCGAACGTGATCCCCGCACCGAGGTCGGCCGATTGTCGTTGGCGCTCAACGGCATGCTCGCTCAGATCCAAAGTGCGATGGCGGCATCTGAGTCGTCCGCGGAGAAGGCGCGCGGGTCGGAGGAGCGGATGCGACGGTTCATCACCGACGCCAGCCATGAGCTGCGCACGCCGTTGACCACCATCCGGGGTTTCGCCGAGCTGTACCGGCAGGGCGCAGCCAACGACGTCGAGATGCTGATGAGCCGGATCGAAAGCGAATCGAGCCGGATGGGTCTGCTGGTCGAGGACCTGTTGCTGCTGGCCCGACTCGACGCGCAGCGCCCGCTGGATCGCCGCAGGGTCGACCTGCTGGTGCTGGCCAGCGATGCCGTGCACGACGCGCGGTCCATCGCGCCGAAACGCACGATCACGATGGAGGTGTTCGACGGGCCGGGAACACCCGAGGTGCTCGGTGACGAGCCGCGGCTGAGGCAGGTGCTCTCCAACCTGATGACCAATGCGCTGCAGCACACCCCGGACAACGCCGACGTCACGGTGCGGGTGGGAACCGAAGACGACACCGCAGTGATCGAGGTGTGCGACAAGGGGCCGGGCATGAACACCGAGGACGCGCATCGCGTCTTCGAACGGTTCTACCGCGCGGACTCGTCGCGCGCGCGGGCGAGCGGTGGCACCGGACTCGGGCTCTCGATCGTGGACTCGCTGGTGTACGCGCATGGCGGCACGGTCAGCGTCACCACCGCGCCCGGACAGGGCTGCCGGTTCCGGGTTGAGCTACCGCGGATCGCCGACGTGCCCGCCCATGTCGGTTGAGCGTCAGCGCAATTCGGCCAGTGCGGCCTTGATCTTGGCCTGAGCGTCGTCGAGCGACTGCGGCGACGGGTTCTGGTCGGCGTTCGCGAAACCGAAGTCCGAGAGGTTGTTCACCGGGAAGACGTGGACATGGAGATGCGGCACCTCCAGGCCGGCGATGATCAAACCCGCGCGTTCGCAGGGGAAGGCCTTGACCACGGCCTTGCCGATCAGCTGCGACACCTCCATGACCCGGCCGAACACTGCGGGGTCGACGCTCTGCCAGTTGTCGATCTCGGCGCGAGGCACCACCAGCGCGTGGCCGACGGTGATGGGCGCAATCGATAGAAACGACACGACGTCATCGTCTTCGTAGACGAATCGACCGGGCAGCTCTCGATTGATGATCTTGGTGAACACGCTCGCCATGTGCCCGAGCTTACGGGGCGCTCAGCGGATCAGGTCGCCGAGTTCCTCGACCGTCCACGGCGGGGAGTCATTGTGGTCGCGGTAGCCGATGATCGCCGGTGTCTGACGGTCGAAGCGTCCGACGAAACCGCCTGCGGCGATGAAGATCTGGCCCGTCACATCCTTGGCCAGATCACCGGCGAGATAGGCATACGTGGGTGCGGCGTACTCGGCGGGGGGCGCGTCCAGCGCGGCCTCCATGCTGACGTCGTCCAACAGGCCGCGACGGTTCAGCTCGGCGATGTGGGATGCGTACTCCCCGCCCGTCGACAGCCGCGTCTTCGCGCCGGGGCACACCACATTCGCTCGCACACCGTGTTCCTTGAGTTCCGCGGCGACGGCCAACGTCAGCCCGTTCACTCCGCCCTTGCCCGCCGGATAGCCGGTGCCCCCGTAGTCGCCGAGGTAGGCGAACGAACTCGTGTTGATGATCGAACCGCCACCCTGCTCGACCATCTTCGGCGCGGCGGCCCGACACGTCTCGAACGTGGTCATCAGGTGTGCGTCGATGAGATCGCGGAACAGCTCGCTGGTGACGTTGAGGATCGACTCACCGGCCAGTCCCGGCGTACCCGCACAGTTGATCAGGATGTCGATCCGGCCGAACTCGTCGATGCACCTGTCGATCAGCGCGTCGGCCACGTCGGGGTTCGACGGTGATCCGGGATGGGCGACCGCACGGTCGATCCGCTCGGCGGCGTGGATCGCGGTATCGGTGTCACGCCCGTTGAGCACCACTCCGGCGCCCTGTTCGGCGAGCAGTTGCGCCACCGCGAGCCCGATGCCGCGGGTGCCACCGACGACGACGGCGCCGCGGCCGGATAGGCGGCTAATCGCCGCGTGGCCGGATAGGCGGCTAATCGCCGCGTGGCCGGATAGGCGGCTAATCGCCGCCGCCTTCCTCCTGCCCGAATTCCATTGCGTCCATGTTCCAATAGCCGCGCAGGTTGGTGATCAGCCCGGCATCGTCGACCTTGTAGGTGAACACGCCGCGCACGGTGGCGGTGAAGCCGTTCGGGAAAAGGGTGCGCAGCACCAGGATGTACGCGATCTCGTTCGGAGAGCTGGACGGGAACGTCGCCTCGCGGGTGACGGTCAGCTTGTTCGGTCCGATGTTGGTGTCGAAGAACTCGCCGACCGCCGCCTTGCCGCGCACACCGTTGCCGTCGGGATTCGTCACCGACGGACCGATCGGGTCCTCGATGACGATGTCGTCCGTCATCAGCGCCAGCCAGCCGTCCTTGTCGCCGGCCTGCACGCAGCGCCACGACGCCTCGGAAGCGGTGACGACCGGTGTCTTCTCGACTGTGTCAATCGTGCTGTCGGACATGGCGATTACCGATCTTCGTCGGTGTACCGGATGACGCCGCGGATGTTGCGGCCCTGCAGCATGTCCTGGTAGCCGTCGTTGATCTGCTCCAGCTTGTATTGCCGGGTGACCATGTCGTCGAGGTTGAGCTTTCCCGCCTTGTACATCGACAGCAGCTGAGGGATGTCGTAATGCGGGTTGCCGCCGCCGAAGATGGTGCCCTGCAACCTCTTCTGCATCAGCGTCAGCAGGGCGAGGTTCAGCTTCACGTCCATCTCGGCCATGTTGGCGACCGCGGTCACCACGCAGGTACCGCCCTTGGACGTGCAGTTGAGGTAGTTGTCGATGTCCTCGCCCTTGAGCTCGCCGGTCGTGATGATCGTCTTGCGCGCCATGCCGCCCGCGGTGACCTCGGCGATGCCGGCCATCGCGGAGAAGACGTCCGGGTAGACATGTGTCGCACCGAATTTCAGCGCCTGATCGCGCTTCCACTCGACTGGATCGATCGCGAAGATGTTGCGCGCGCCTGCGTTCACGGCACCTTGCAACGCGCCCATGCCGACGCCGCCGATTCCGAAGATCGCCACATCCTCACCCGGACGGATGTCCGCGCTGCGGGTGGCCGAGCCGTAGCCGGTGGTCACACCACAGCCGACGAGGCAGGCCACCTCGAACGGGATGGACGGATCGATCTTCACGACCGAGCTCTTGTGCACGACCATGTACGGACTGAAGGTGCCGAGCAGGGTCATCGGGATGACCGGCTTGCCGTCGGCGGTGTGCACCCGGTTGGTGCCGTCGGACACCGCGGTGCCGGTGAGCAGCAGCGCGCCCAGGTCGCACAGGTTGCGCTGACCGCTCTGACAAGTCGGACACTCACCACATGACGGGATGAAGGAGAGCACCACGTGATCGCCAACGGCGACGTTCTCGACGCCGGGGCCGACCTCGGTCACGATGCCCGCGCCCTCGTGGCCGCCCAGCACGGGGAAGCCGGCCATCGGGATGTCTCCGGTGACCAGGTGGTGGTCGGAGTGGCACATCCCGGACGCTTCCATCTGAATCTTGACCTCGTCCTTGACGGGGTCGCCGATCTCGATCTCCTCGATAGACCACGGCTGGTTGAACTCGTAGATGAGAGCGCCCTTTGTCTTCATCCGTATGTGCCTTCCGTTAGTGCCTGTGAGGCCAGACTAGAGCCATTAGTTAGGTGCGTCACACGCACCCCCAAGCAACCGCTTGGCCGGGCGCTACCAGATTGTTGCTGGAGCTTGGCCGAGAGGGTAGTAGCCGGGTAGCTTCTCGCCTGCCATGGATCGCTCGATCCGTTTCTGCATACCCTCGCTGAGGTCGCCGGATTCGATGAGCTTGCCGAACATGTAGGCGACGTGGCCGAAGTCGAAGAAGTCGCGCTGCCACTCGATCATGAGGTTGCTGTCAAGCCGGAACCAGCTGCCGCCGATGCCGTAAATCTCGTCCTGGGTACCGTCGGACTTGTTCACGATCTGCTTCCAGAAGCCGACGATCTCGTTCTGCTTCTCGTCGACGAGCACCTTCTGGTACTCGTAGACCCAGTTCTCCAGACCTTCCATCTCGAGGCCTAAGGCGATCTCGCGTATTTCTTCTATGCCGATACACATCACGTCCTCCTTCGGCCCGATGTTCCAGCCGTAGGTCGCGTCATCGGTGTAGAAGTCGGCGAGGGGTTTCCAGTCGCCTGCCTTTTCGCAGTCCTGATTGGCCTTGAGCCACCGGGCTACCCAGTCGTCGAGTTGTTCGCGTGACGCCATTGTCAGTCTTCTTTCTCTTTGATGAACAGAGCTTGGGTGGGGCACATGTCGACCGCGTTCTGCACTTCGTCGCGGGCGTCGTCGGGCGGCTCGGTGTCGAGGATCTCGACCTTGCCGCGTTTGGGCACGGTGAAAACATCGGGTGCCTCCAGCTCGCACATGGCATGTCCCTGGCACAGGTCCAGGTCGACCTCAACTCGGAAGTTCGATGAGGGGCTCATCTGCGGCTCTCCTAAGAACTGCGCCTGCGGTACCGGGCCTTGGCGGGCCTGGCCAGCTGGACGACCATCTTGGAGTGATCGTTGCGGTAGCTGTCGGCCGGTTGAGCCATTTCGAACTCGTACTCGCGCAACAGCACCGAGAAGATCGCTTTGATCTGCATCTGCGCGAACGCCGCACCGACGCAACGGTGTCGGCCCGCGCCGAAGGGAATCCACGTCCAGCGGTTCACGATGTCGGCCTGCTCGGGCTTGTTGTAGCGGTCCGGGTTGAATTCGTCGGGATCCGGAAAGTCCTCGGGGATCCGGTTGGAGATCGCCGGGGAAGCCGCCACAAAATCGCCCTTGTGGATCGGGAAGCCTTTGACCTCGAACTCGCCCTGTGCGACGCGCATCAGGATGATGAGGGGCGGATGCAGGCGCAGCGTTTCCTTGACGACGTTGTCCAGCTTCGGAATCTGGCGCAGCGCATGGAAACTCACCTCCTGGCCGTCGGCGTAGAGCTCGTCGAGCTCGTCGCGCACCTCGGCGTAGATCTCTGGGTGACGGATCAACTCGATGAGCGTCCACGCTGAGGTGCCCGAGCTGGTGTGGTGACCGGCGAACATCAGCGAGATGAACATGCCGGTCACCTCGTCGGCGGAGAACCGCGGGTTGCCGTCCTCGTCCTTGATCGAGACGAGCACGTCGAGCATGTCCCGGTCGGCCTTGTCCTCGGGCGGGTTGGCCAACCGTTGATTCATGATTTCCTGCACCAGCGCAACGAGTTTGACGCGTGACTCGTCTCGTAGCCGGAAGCTTTCGATGTCGAGGTACGGGTCGACGTAGCACAGCGGATCGGTCCCGCGCTCCAAGTCGTGGTAGTACTCGGCGAAGCGGTGGTCGAGCTGGTTGCGGAACTTCTCACCGATCAGGCACGCCGTTGAGGTGTAGATGGTCAGCTCGGCGAAGAAATCGAGCAAGTCGATCTCGCCTTCGTCACCCCAGTCGGCGATCATCCCCTTGACCTGACGCTCGATGGTGGCCGCGTGGCCTTTCATCTGCTCGCCACGCAGCGCCGAGTTGTGCAGCATCTCCTTACGGCGTTCCGGGCTGGCATCGAAAACCACGCCCTTGCCGAAGATCGGCGTCATGAACGGGTAGGCCTCGGCCTGGTCGAGATCCTCGTCGGCAGAACGGAAGAAGAACTCGTTGGCCTCCGCGCCGGACAGGAAGATGACGTTCTTGTCCACCAGCTGGAACCAGCCGACGTCGCCGCATTCCTCGCGGATGCGCTTCATCAGTCCGATCGGGTCGGTGCGGAACTCCTCGAGGTGTCCATGTTCTTCCTCGCCGCCGGAAACCCGGGGCACGATCGCAGTGGTCATGAGTTCAGGTTCTCCTCGTTCAAGACCAGCTTCTGACGCTCTGCCGGTGCGTTGGTCAATGGGGCTTCTGGCTGCAGTTCCATGTTGGCGATGAAGCCGCCGCGCGGGGTCTCTGCGACGAAGGTGATCGCGCGCGCGAGATCGGAAGCACGCAGGAAGTAGTCGTGTCGGGCCTGCCCCCACTTCGCCCAATCCTCAAGTGCGGGGCCGATCTTCTCGGCCGGCAGGCTCCAGCCCATGCTCGTCTTGGTCGGTCCCGGATGCACGATCGACGCGCGGACACCGGTGCCCTCGAGCTCCATCTGGTAGTTCGTCACCATCGCGACCAGCGCTGCCTTGGCCGCCCCGTAGGCGCCCATATGGGGGCGCTGGCGGAGTGCGACGTCGGAGCCGACGAAGATCAGGTCGCCGCGCTGGCGTTCAAGCATGCCCGGCAGCACCGCGGTCGCCAACCGGTTGGCCCCGACGAGATGGATCTGCAGCTGGGAGTCGAACTCGTCGGTCGTGATCTCGGCGAGCTTGCCGAAGTAGGTGTCACCGGCACCGGCGACCAGCACCTCGATCTCGCCGAGTGCGTCAACGGCGTTGGCCACGAACGACTTCACCGAATTGGGGTCGGTCACATCGAGGTGGAACCCGACGGCCTCGCCGCCTTCGGCGCGGATCTTTCCGACGAGGTCGTTGAGCTTCTCGACCCGGCGGGCACCGAGTGCGACGGGAAAGCCGCGAGATGCCAATTCGAGGGCGGTGGCCTCTCCGATGCCCGCGGAGGCACCGGCGACGATGGCCGGTCGGCGGTCGGGAAGTGGTGCGAAGCGCGGCATTGAAACGACCTTCAGTTGAACTCGAGAGTCATGGGTAGGTGAGCGAATCCGCGGACATTGCTGGAGTGGACGCGGACGGCGTTGGCCTCGTCGACTTCGAATCCGCGGATTCGCTTGAACATTTCGGTCAGCGCGACTCGGGCTTCCATCCTGGCAAGGTGTGCACCGAGGCAGAAGTGGGCGCCGCTGCCGAAGCTCTGGAGTTTGGCCCCGATCTCGCGGCCGATGATGAAGTCGTCGGGGTTATCGAAGACCCGCTCGTCGCGGTGGGCAGAGCCGGGAAGCAGCAGGAGCACGTCACCATCGGGGATGGTCGTCTCGTACAGCGTCAGTTCGCCCTCGACGGTGCGGGCGAGGATCTGGCTCGAGGTGTCGTAGCGAAGCGTCTCCTCGACCCACAGCGGCACACGGTCCAGATCGGCGTACACCGGGGCCAGCTGATCGGGGTTCTTGTGGCCCCAGAACGCCGCGTTGGCAAGCAGTTTGGTGGTGGTCTCGTTGCCGGCGATCACCATCAGGAACATGAACCCGAGGATCTCCTCGTCGGTGAGACGGTCGCCGTCGATCTCGGCCTCGAGCAATGCCGACGTCAGATCGTCGGTGAGCTGCTTGCGGCGCTGGGCGACCATCTCCTGGTAGTAGACGATCAGGTTGAGCGACGCCTCGATTGCTGCGGGCGGCACGTCGGTCACGCCTTCGTCGCGGTGCATCACACCGTCGGCCCACGCCCGCACCTGGTCGCGGTCCTCGACGGGCACGCCCATCAGCTCGGAGATCACGTCCATCGGGAGCTTGCCCGCGAATTCGTTGACGTAATCGACAGTCTCAGAAGCGGAGGAGCCCGCCTTTTCGAGCATCGTGTCGAGATGCTGAATCGCGATCTCGGTGACCCGGGGCTCCAGCTCGCGGATGCGACGCGGCGTGAAACCCTTGGACACCAGGGTGCGCAGCCGTAGGTGCGCCGGATCGTCCATCGCCAGAAACGACATGGTCTTGGACGCGTGTGGACCGCGCGACGCCGGATCCAGCGACACCCCGAACTTGTTGGACAGCGTGGTGCTGTTGCGGAATCCAGCCAGCACGTCCTGATGCCGCGACAACGCCCAAAAGCCCAAGTCGGGGTTGTGATACAGCGGAGCCTCGTCGCGTAGGCGCTTGTAGTACGGATACGGGTCTTCGTGGAAGTCGTAGTCGTACGGGTCGAGGAGCAGATCGCTCGTCTCAACTCTCATTGTCGTCCCCAATGATGAGGCCGACCACATAGCTGAGGCGGTCGGCGATCTGGTGATAGGTGAACGCGCCGCTTCCGGCATTGACCAACGCGCCGAAGAATGTCATCTCCAACGCGGCAAGCGTGCGTGGGTCCGCATCCGGGCCGACGGCCGAACGGATGCGGCGGTGGATCTCTGCGCCGATGCGATCACGGACCGCGCGCACCGCTTCGTCGTTTCCGCTCAGCAGCGCGGTGGTGCACGCGGCGGCCACCTCCGGTTCGTCGGCGACGGTCAGCGCCATGCTGCGCAGCGTCTTCTCGACACGGGTGACCCGGCTGTCGTTGACGTCGGTGAAGTAGGGCACCTGTCGGATCAGGTTCAGATACACCTCGGCGATCAGGTGGTTCTTCGACGAGAAGTAGGTGTAGGCCGTCGCGGGCGCGACCTTGGCCCGCGCCGCCACAGCGCGCACTGTCAGATCCGCATAGGACGACTCGCGCAGCATCTCAATGCCGGCGGCGAGCACCTTGTTGAAGGTCTCCTCCTGGCGGCGGTTGCGCGGCGTCTCCCCAGGCTGAGGGGACGACGGCTGCGCGACCACAACCACGGGATCACTGGACACATGTCCAACTTATCGGACGTGGTCAGCATGAGGCAAGTACACAGGTGAAGTTGGGTACCCTTGCTTCTCTCCACACAGTGCGACTAAGGTTCGACGTAACATAGTCGGACAGTTGTCCAGTACTACGAACACAGGAGTTCGGATGGGAATCCTCGCCGATCGCGAGAGTCGTCTGCTCATCGACGGCGAGCTTGTCGCCGGCAGCGGGGGCACGTTCCAGACCATCAACCCGGCGACCGAGGAGGTGCTCGGCGCCGCCGCCGACGCAAGCAGCGACGACATGGGTAGGGCAATCGAGGCGGCGCGGCGCGCGTTCGACGAGACCGGCTGGTCGACCGACACCGAGCTGCGGGTGCGCGGTATCCGCCAACTGCAGCAGGCGATGCGCGATCGCGTCGAAGAATTGAGAGAGCTGGCGATCGCCGAGGTGGGCGCACCTCGGATGTTGACCTCGATGGCCCAACTCGAAGGTCCCGTCGAGGATTTGACCTTCTGTGCGGATACCGCCGAGAGCTATCAATGGACCACCGACCTCGGTATCGCCGAGCCGATGGGAATCAAGACTCGTCGGACCATCGCCAGGGAGGCGATCGGCGTCGTCGGCGCCATCACACCGTGGAACTTCCCGAACCAGATCAACCTCGCCAAGCTCGGACCCGCGCTGGCGGCAGGCAACACGGTCGTGCTCAAACCCGCTCCAGACACTCCGTGGAGCGCGGCGATTCTCGGCGAGCTGATCCTCGAGCACACCGACATTCCGGCCGGTGTGGTCAACATCGTCACTTCCAGTGACCACGGTGTCGGCGCGCTGTTATCGAAAGACCCACGGGTGGACATGGTTTCGTTCACCGGGTCGACGAACACCGGCCGCGCGGTGATGGCTGACGGTGCCCCCACTCTGAAGAAGGTGTTCCTCGAACTCGGCGGAAAGTCGGCGTTCCTGGTGCTCGACGATGCCGACCTGGCCGGGGCCTGTTCGATGTCGGCGTTCACGGCGTCGATGCATGCGGGTCAGGGCTGCGCGATCACCACTCGCCTCGTGGTGCCGCGCGCCCGCTACGACGAGGCCGTCGAAGCCGCAGCGGCCACCATGGCCGGACTGCGCCCCGGCGACCCCAACGATTCGGGCACCATCTGCGGGCCGGTCATCTCGGAACGTCAGCGCGATCGTATTCAGGGCTATCTCGACTCGGCCACTGCCGAGGGTGGCAAATTCGCCTGTGGCGGTGGACGTCCCGCCGATCGCGACACGGGGTTCTTCATCGAGCCCACGGTCATCGCGGGTCTGGACAACAACGCCAAGGTAGCGCGCGAGGAGATCTTCGGGCCGGTGCTCACCGTCATCGCCCATGACGGCGACGACGACGCCGTGCGCATCGCCAACGATTCGCCCTACGGGCTGTCGGGCACGGTGTTCTCCGCGGACGAGGAACGTGCGGCGGGCATCGCTGCACGGTTGCGGGTCGGCACGGTCAACGTCAATGGCGGTGTCTGGTACTCCGCCGACATGCCGTTCGGCGGATACAAGCAATCCGGCCTCGGCCGTGAAATGGGGCTCGCCGGCTTCGAGGAGTACCTCGAAATCAAAGCCATTGCCACAGCTGCGAACTAAGGAGACATAGGTGGGACTCTACGGAGATCAGTTCAAGGAGAAGGTCGCGATCGTCACCGGTGCCGGCGGCGGTATCGGGCAGGCATACGCCGAAGCGCTGGCCCGTGAGGGTGCGGCTGTGGTGGTCGCCGACATCAACGTCGAGGGTGCGCAGAAGGTCGCCGACGGCATCAAGGGTGAGGGCGGCAACGCGCTCGCCGTCCGCGTCGATGTCTCGGATCCGGACTCCGCCAAGGAGATGGCCGCGCAGACACTCGCCGAGTTCGAGGGCATCGACTACTTGGTCAACAACGCTGCGATCTTCGGCGGCATGAAGCTCGACTTCCTCATCACCGTCGACTGGGACTATTACAAGAAGTTCATGAGCGTGAACCTCGACGGTGCGCTGGTGTGTACCCGCGCGGTGTACCGCAAGATGGCCAAGCGCGGCGGGGGCGCGATCGTCAACCAATCCTCCACGGCAGCATGGCTTTACTCGAACTTCTACGGCTTGGCCAAGGTCGGCATCAACGGCCTCACCCAGCAGCTCGCGACCGAACTCGGTGGGCAGAACATTCGCGTCAACGCCATCGCGCCCGGCCCCATCGATACCGAGGCCAATCGCACCACCACGCCGCAGGAAATGGTCGCCGACATCGTCAAGAACATCCCGCTGTCGCGCATGGGCGAGGTGGACGATCTGACCGGCATGTGCCTGTTCCTGCTGTCCGACCAGGCGAAGTGGGTCACCGGTCAGATCTTCAACGTCGACGGCGGACAGATCATTCGATGAGCGAGGACGTCAAGCTCGGCTACATCGGCCTCGGCAACCAGGGCGCTCCGATGGCGAAACGCCTCGTGGACTGGCCCGGCGGCGTCGTGGTCTTCGATGTGCGCACCGAGGCGATGACACCGTTGGCGGAACTCGGCGCGAGCCTCGCCGACAGCATTGCCGACGTAGCCGATGCCGACGTCATCAGCGTCACGGTGCTCAACGACCAGCAGGTGCGCGACGTCGTGGGGCAATTGGGTGAGCACGCCAAGCCCGGCACCGTCATCGCGATTCATTCGACGATCGAACCCGATACCGCCTCTGATTTGGCCGACCAGCTGCGCCCCAAGGGAATTCATATTGTCGACGCCCCGGTCAGCGGGGGAGCAGGTGCGGCTGACAAGGGTGAGCTGGCCGTCATGGTCGGCGCCGACGACGAGGCCTACGAGATGGTCAAGCCGGTGTTCAAGATGTGGGCGTCGATGGTCGTGCGCGCCGGCGAGCCAGGCGCGGGCACCAGGATGAAGATTGCCCGCAACATGCTGACCTTCATCGGGTTCACCGCGGCCTGTGAGGCACAGCGACTTGCGGAGGCGGCGGGCATCGACCTCCAGAAGCTCGGCAAAGTGGTGCGTCACAGCGACGCCCAGAGCGGCGGCCCCGGAGCGATCATGTTCCGTGACGACACCAAACCGCTTGCACCGGATCACTTCCTGTACGACATGTTCGTGCACACGCGCGGTCTGGCCGAGAAGGATCTGAAGTTGGCACTCGGACTCGGTGAGGCCAACGGTGTGGAACTGCCTCTGGCCGAGATAGCTTTGCGAGATTTGGCCGCCGGACTTGGTGTGCCGCACACGAGTTCGACCGCGAAGGAGTGATCGATGGACGAACAGCGCCGCAAGGGCCTCGAGAAGATGAACGAGGTCTATGGCTGGGAGATGCCCAACATCGAGGGCGATCCGTTTTTCGACCTCACCGTCGACCATCTCTTCGGCAGCATCTGGACGCGACCCGGTCTGTCAATGCGCGACAAGCGGTTGATGACGCTCACCGTGGTCACCGCTGTCGGAAACGCCGACCTCGCCGAGATCCAGGCCAACGCTGCGCTGGCCAACGGTGAGATCACCGAGACCGAACTCAAAGAGATGGCGATCTTCCTGACTCACTACCTCGGTTTCCCGTTGGGGTCCAAGCTCGACGGGGTCGTCTCCAAGGTGATCAAGCAGCGTAAAAAGGCCGCCGAACGGGGCAAGGGTGAAGACAAGAAGGGCAACGTCAACGCGGCGGTCCGAATGCATTCAGGGGGCTCGGTCCATGATGAGTAGGTATGCCGCGCTGTCGCGCGAGGAGCTGGCCACCCTGGTGCCGGAGCTGTTGTTGATCGGTCAGCTCATCGACCGCTCCGGAATGGCGCACTGCATCAGCGCGTGGGGGCGCGAGGAGATGCTGCAGATCGCCATCGAGGAGTGGGCCGCGTCCAGCCCGCTCTACACCAAGCGGATGCAGAAGGCGCTGAACTACGAGGGCGTCGACATCTTCACCCTCTTCAAGGGCCTGCAACTCGACATCGGTGCGCCGCCGCAGTTCATGGATTTCCGTTACGTCGTGCACGACCGCTGGCACGGTGAGTTCTACCTCAATCACTGTGGCGCCCTTCTCGATGTCGAGCCGATGGGCGAGGAATACGTCAAGGGCATGTGCCACGACATCGAGGACCCGACGTTCGACGCGACGGCCCTGGCCACCAACCGCAAGGCTCAGGTTCGGCCGATTCACCGGCCGCCGAGGGTACCGTCGGACCAGCATCCGCACTGTCGGTGGACGGTGATCATCGACGAGTCCTACCCAGAGGTTCCGTTCATCCCGGCGATGGACATCGTCGGTGCCACTCGCGCCCACCACACTGAGCTCGCGCCCATCGACCCGAACGACGAAGGCATGGCGGACTATTCGGGTAATTTGCTCGCCGATGTCGACTTCGGGGCGTTCTCGAAGTCGGCGCTGGTCCGGATCGCCGACGAGGTTTGCCTGCAGATGCACCTGCTGGTGAAGTCATTCACGATCGCGGTCGAGAAGCGTGCCAAGGACGATGCGGCGCTGGCGCGATCGATCCGCACCAAACAGCTGATCGGTATCGCCGGAGTGGCCGCTGAGCGAATCCACAAGGCACTGAAGATCTCCAAGGATGTCAAGGGCGCACTGCGGGTGCTCGAGTTGCATCCACTGCTGAATCCGGCGGCCTACGTGTACGCCGACGTCGACCCAGACTTCGTCCACGTGCGGCGCTCACCTGCATACGAGGACGGTTCGTGGATCTCGCTGGTCTCGCCCGTCGCAGACCTGCCGTTGCAGGCGATCGTCCAGGCGGTCGATCCCCACTTGCGTGCCGAGGTGTCGGGCACCGAGTCCGATTGGACCGTGCGGGTGATCGAAACGGACACCGCAGCAAAGGAACTGCCCGAGGTGTCCGTGTGCAAGTTCAGCGGTGGTGCGTCGTGGGAGTTCGAAGAGCGAAAGTCGCTTCCGTTGACGGTTGTCTGATTGTCGGCTCGGCCGACCGGCGTATAGCGGCACCAACACGCTGACTCACGGTTGTAGGTGGCGATGGCCGTGTCAAACCGAGGTAAGCCGAATCGGCAGGTGAGTCGGTCCGCGAAGGGAACTGTGGCTCGACCATCGAGTCGGGCCGTACGGGGTGATGCGTGCGACGCGGGTGACGAGTTCGGTCAGCACTGCTTGTGCTTCCATGCGGGCCAGTGGCGCGCCCACGCACATATGTGCGCCGTAGCCGAACGCGATGTGCCTTCTTGGGTCGCGGTCGGCGCGATAAGCATCGGGATCGACGAAGGCAACGGGGTCGCGGTTAGCCGCGCCGAAGGACAGCAGAACACGCGATCCGTGGGGGATGGTGACGTCACCAATCCTGTAATCGGCTCGGGTGTAGCGGTACAGGTTCTGGATCGGTGTCGTAATCCTGAGCTGCTCCTCCACGGCGAGAGGAATCAACTCAGGTCTGGCACGAATAATGTCGTACTGATCAGGATGACGGGCCAGTGTGTCAAACATTCCGCCAAGCAAGTTTGTCGTGGTCTCGTTCCCGGCGATGAGCAAATGGATGGCGATGAGCATTAGCTGCTGGTCGGTGAGGCTGCCATCGGTGTTGTGCTCGAGGAGTCGCCCGAGCACGGTGTCAGACCCCTTGAGTTTGCCTGCAGCGAACTGCGTTCTGAAGTAACGCTGTAAGGAGATCATCGCGCCCATCGACTTGGCAGCGCCCACGACACCCGAAGGCGTAGGCGTCAACTCCATGACTCCCACGCCGCGTTCGGACCATCGACGAAAGTCGTCCAGGTCGGCGTCGGGTACGCCGAGAATCTGCGCGATCAGACGTATCGGCATCGGTATCGCCAACCGCTGCACGACATCGCATCCGGGTTCGTTCATCATGTCGCTGACTAGTTCGCCGGCCAGCTTCTCCGCCATCCCCTGCCAGGACTTCATGGCGCCCTTGCTGAACCCCGGCTGAACCTGCTTACGCAAGCGGGTGTGTTCGTCGCCGTCGGTGAGCACCGCCAGCGGCGCGGAGAACCGCAGTCGCGTGACGCCTTCACTGCTCGTGACCTGATCGGTGTCGCGCAATGCCGCCCGCACGTCATCGAGACGGCTGACGATGAAAGTCGCGCGCCGCGGGTTGTAGTGCACGCGACCACCGCGGTGCAAGGCGCGGTACGCGTCAAAGGGCTGGGCGGCGGTCACTGGGTCCTGGGGGTCGTAATTGGTATTGATCGCACCGGTCCAACCGTCGTACCCGCGTCGGCGCGTCCGGACGGCGGCGGCGACGTTCATCCGGACGGCATGGCCGACCGGTTTGAAGGCGTCGGTCGCTTTGCGCGCGGTCTGGTTGATCGACACAGTCGTTCCTGACCTCATCGGGTCGCCTTGTGGCGTCGGTCCCGACGAGTTCGCAGTTGCGTGCCGAGGATCGCAATCGTCAGATAGGTGACATAGAAAGCGGATACAACTCTCGACTGCCGACGCGCTTGAGGTAGCGCTATGAGGGCGCCGATGATGGTTTCGAGTGCCCCATTGACGTGGGTGAACGTGCGGGCGTGGTTGGGGAAGCCAAGGCGGTTGATGGGATCGAAGTAGCGGGGCATGACTAAATGGGCCAAACCGATCAGGCTCACCGCCAGCCCCAAGCGGTGTCCTGAGCGCGCAGTATCGGCGTTGATCACGACCGTGCTCTCCGATCAGTGCAGGGCTCGCCCATGTCGGTGCTCATCTGCAACGGCATCAATTACGAGACGTTTATTCTCGTTAATATTGGCACGAACTCTGGCCGCTGCCTAGAGGGGTTTCACGCCTTCTGCTTAGGTTGTTCGAGTGAGCCAAACTCGACGAGGGCGACCGCGGAGCGCAACCGTCCACGAGGCGATCCTGAATGCCACGCGCGCGCTACTCGTCGAAGCTGGCTACCGCGGAGTGTCGATGGACAAGGTCGCAGCTAACGCAGGAGTGGCCGTCCAGACGGTGTACCGGCGATGGCCGTCCAAGGCACCAATGGTGGTCGAGGCAGTCATGCAGGCTTACGCCGCAGGCGACTTCACGCTTCCCGACACCGGAGACACGATTGCCGACCTGACGACGTGGATGCGCGAGTACGCCGAGATCGGTTCGACCGCCGAAAACATCGCACTGATTCGCTCGCTCGCCGCCGCTGCTGCCGAAGACCTCGCCGATCGCGACACCCTGTACCAACAACTCACCAGCCGCGTCCACGACGCCGTATGTCATCGTTTGCGAATCGGAGTCTCGGCGGGCCAAATCCGACACGACGCCGACATCGGAGCTACCACCGACGCGTTGATCGGGGCCACGCTGTATCGAGCGCTCAGTGTGACTGCATCCGCGGAAGAAACGACAGCACGTTACCTCGGAGTCATAGACGTTCTGCTGCAGGGCATCTCGAGCCAAGGCACAACCTAGTTAGGGCTCGGCATCTGGGCGCTGGGCGTCATTGCTCGACCAACCCACCGGCGCAGGTAGTCCCGCAGCTCGGTGCCCCGGCGTGGCGGTCTGCCCGGGTCGATCACGAACGACTGGATGATCCGCAGCAGATGCTCGACCAGTTCGGCGAGATCAGCGTCGGTGTAACCGAGGCCCGTCCAGTCGACGTCGAATCTGCGTACCAACGAATGGCCGAAATCCATCGCGACGTCGGACGTCACCGACTCGGTGTGGCGGCTGGGCTGGCCGGGCATGATGAGCAGGCCGATGTGCTTGTCCTCGGGTAACCATTCGAGCGCTGTTGCGACGGCCTCGGCGATGGCGTCGGCCGGATCGGTGATCCCCCGCAGATGTGCTGCCAGCCGGTCGAGGAAGCCACTTGCCGCGTGGACGGCGGCGGCGATCAGCAGCGCGTCAGTGCTGGGAAAGTAGCGGTACACCGTCTGGCGGGTGACGCCAAGCGTGCGGGCCACGTCGCTGATCGAGAAATCGGCACCACGCTCGTCGATTGCCCTGCTCGCCGCCTCGAGGATGCGGCTGATGGCCTCCTCGTCGGTGGCGGGTGCCGATCCGGACCAGCCGTGGGTACGCATCCTGCGTATAGTACTGCGCCTCAGAACGAGACGGGCAGCGCCTTGACCCCGTTGATCCAACCCGACCTAAGCCGTTGGGGTTCATCCAGTTTCGCGATGTTCGGAATCTGATCGGCGATCTCGTCGAAGATCAGCTTGATCTCCATGCGCGCCAGGTTGGCGCCGATACAGAAATGCGCACCGTTGCCGCCAAAGGCCAGATGCGGGTTCGGGTTGCGCAGAATGTTGAATTCGAAGGGGTTCTCGAAGACATCTTCGTCGAAGTTGGCCGAACTGTAGAACAGGCCGACGCGCTGCCCCTCGCGGATCGTCACGCCGCCGATCTCGTTGTCAGCCAACGCAGTTCGCTGGAAGCAGTGCACGGGCGTGGCCCAGCGGATGATCTCGTCGACCGTCGTTTCTGGCCGCTCCCGCTTGAACAGCTCCCATTGGTCGGGGTTCTCGAAGAAGGCATTGATGCCGTGCGTCATGGCGTTGCGGGTGGTCTCGTTGCCCGCGACGGCCAGCAGGATGACGAAGAACGCGAACTCGACGTCGCCGAGCGATTCGCCATCGATATCGGCCTCGATCAGACGGGTGACGATATCGTCGGCCGGGCAACGGCGCCGCTCCTCGGCCATGTTGTAGGCGTAACCCATCAGCTCGGCGTTGGCGGTCGTCGGATCGGAGTCGAAGTCCGGATCGTCGGTGTTCATGATCGAGTTGGTCCAGTGGAACAGCTTCTCGCGGTCAGCCTCGGGCACGCCGATCAGGTCGGCGATCGCCAGCAGCGGCAGTGGCATCGCCACGTCTTCAACAAAGTCGCCGAAGTCTCGTTCCGCCGCCGCGCGGACGATCTCATGTGCGGCAACGGCGAGCTTCTCCTCGAGCGCGGCGACCGCGCGCGGGGTGAACAGCCGCGACACGATCTTGCGCAGCCGGGTGTGCTCGGGAGCGTCGTGGTTGATGAGCAGCGCCTTGGTCAGGTCGAGTTGCTCGCTGGTGACGCCGTCGGGCAGCCGCATCACCGCGCCCTTGCGGTTCGTGGACCACAGCTCGCCGTTACGGGAGATCGCTTTGATGTCCTCGTGACGGGTGATCACCCAGTAGCCACCGTCATCGAAAATCGACTCCTGCTGGTCGTTCCACCACACCGGCGAGGTCCTGCGCAGTTCGGCGAATTCGTTGACGGGGATGCCCTTCAAGAGCAGATCGGGGTCGGTGAAGTCGAAGCCCGCTCCAAAGGGGCATGTGCTCTGCGTCATACTCTGACCATACACTGCTAAGTCAAGTGTATGGCCGAGACGATCGGGGGCTGCACCGCGAGAGGCACTAAGGTGTGCGGTTGTGCGCGTCCTGGTAATCGGATCCGGTGCCCGTGAACATGCGTTGCTGCTCGCACTTCGCCGAGACCCCGAGGTCGAGGAGCTTGCGGTGGCGCCCGGGAACGCCGGCACCGCGATCATCGCCGACCAGTACGACGTCGACATCACCTCCGGCGAGGCCGTCGTCCAGCTCGCCCAGCGCATCGGCTCCGACCTGGTGGTGGTCGGCCCCGAGGTGCCGCTCGTGCTCGGTGTGGCCGACGCGGTACGCAGCGCAGGCATCGCCTGCTTCGGGCCCACGAAGGACGCCGCTCGCATCGAGGGCTCGAAATCGTTCGCCAAGGACGTGATGGCCGCCGCGGGGGTGCGCACCGCGACCAGTGAGATCGTCGACAACCCCGCCAACCTCGACGCGGCGCTGGACCGATTCGGCCCGGCGGTCGGCGACCCATCGTGGGTGGTCAAGGATGACGGTCTGGCCGCGGGCAAGGGTGTCGTGGTGACCGCGGACCGCGATGCGGCGCGGGCACATGCCGCCAGTCTTCTCGACTCCGGACACCCGGTGCTGCTCGAGTCGTTCCTCGACGGTCCCGAGGTATCGCTGTTCTGTGTCGTCGACGGCGAAACCGTCGTGCCCCTGCTGCCGGCCCAGGACTTCAAGCGGGTCGGCGACGGCGACACCGGACCCAACACCGGCGGCATGGGCGCGTACGCACCGTTACCTTGGCTGCCCAGCGGTGTGGTCACCGCGATCGTCGATGACATCGTCAAACCCGTTGCCGCCGAACTCGTCAAGCGTGGCAATGGCTTTTCGGGCCTGCTGTACGCCGGGCTGGCGCTCACGTCGCGCGGGCCCGCCGTCGTCGAATTCAACTGCCGCTTCGGCGATCCGGAGACCCAGGCGGTGCTGGCACTGCTGGAGACCCCGCTGGGCCAGCTGCTGTACGCAGCGGCGACGGGGAAGCTCGCCGAGCAGCCGCAGCTGGTGTGGCGCGGTGGCGCCTCGGTGACGGTCGTGCTGGCCGCTGAGAACTACCCCGGCCGGCCGCGGGTCGGTGATGTCATCACCGGATCGGAGGCCGACGGGGTGCTGCACGCGGGCACCACGCGCCGAGACGACGGCGCGATCGTGTCGTCGGGCGGCCGGGTGCTGTCCGTGGTCGGCACCGCGGACGATCTATCCGCGGCGCGCGACGCCGCCTATGCGCTGATCAAATCGATTCGCTTGCCGGGCAGCCACTTTCGTGGCGATATCGGGTTGGCCGCAGCTGAGGGCCGCGTCTCGGTCTAAGCGACGAGCAGCGGCGCCATCCACGCCACCTCGCCGGGCAACTGCGAGCTCCAGTAGGCGCCGTCATGGCCGCCGGGGGAGAAGCCGCCCGCGGGCGGGCTGGCCAACTGGCCGACGAACTGCTTCGTCGCCGAGTAGAAGGGATCGCTGTCTCCGCAGTCGATCCGGATCGGAATCGAGTTCAGGGCAGGCAAGCCCCACACGCTGTTGGCCTCGTAGTCGTCGGCGCCGTCGAACGCACCAGGCGCAGCGGCACCCGAGGATGTCCACAACGCGGGGCTGACGGCGGTGATCGCCGCGGTCCGCGCCGCACCCAGGCGCGCGCCGAGCAGCAGTGCGCCGTAACCGCCCATCGACCATCCCATGAATGCCACGCGTGACGTGTCGAGACCTTGCTCGCCGAGCATCGGGATGAGCTCGTTGAGCACCATCGCACCCGAGTCCTCACCGGAGGTTCGCTTGTGCCAGTAACTACCGCCGCCATCGACCGCGACCACGGCGACCGGTGGGATGCCCGCGTCAACCGCTTGCGCCAGTCCGTTTTCGACACCGCCGGCCATCACACCCGCGGCGTCCTGTCCCTTGCCATGCAGCGCGATGATCGGACGCAACGGGGCGGTCTGTCCCGGCGGACGCGCGATCGCCCAATTGGTCGAGACGCCGCCGCGCGCCGCCGAGACGAACGAGCCGTCAACGTACGTCGGGGCGGGGGCTGCGGTCGCAGGTGAGGACAGGCGCAGCGCCGCCGCCCCGGCCGCCGCGCCGACACCGAGGCGCAGAAGGGCGCGTCGACTCAGTTCGGGCATGGCGGCCATCATGCCATCGGCTCGGCGGTGAGCAGAAGGGCGGACTTCCCTGAGTAAAGCCTGATGATTGGCCGAAAGCCCGATGCCATGCCCTGGAGACTGGCAGCATGCTTTACGTGACAGCAGCGGTCACTCCGAAGGGGGAGAGAAGGCGCTACGCGCTGGTCAGCGCTGCTGCCGACCTGCTGTGTGAAGGTGGGTTCGACGCAGTGCGGCACCGGGCGGTGGCCCGTCGCGCCGGGCTGCCTTTGGCATCGACGACGTACTACTTTTCCTCGCTCGAGGACTTGATCGCCAAGGCAGTCGAGTACGCGGGCGCGCGCGAGGCCGAGCAGCTTCAGGTGCGGGTGTCGACCCTGTCGCGGCGGCGCCGTGGCGCGGAGTCGACGGCCGACATCTTGGTCGACCTTCTCGTCGGGGAGGCCAACGGACTGCGGGTCACCGAACAGTTGATCTCCCGATACGAGCGCTACATCGCGTGCGCTCGCCAGCCGGGGCTGCGCGATATCGAACGGCGCATCCTGCAGCAGCGCACCGACGCCGTCGTCGAGGTCGTCGAGCGGTCCGGACGGTCGGTGCGCGTGGAGCTGCTCACGGCGTTGGTGTGTGCGGTCGACGGCGCGGTGGTCGCCGCGCTGGTGGGCGACGGTGACGGCCCCCGCGCGACCGCCCGCGCAACATTGATCGACGTCATCGATGTGCTGGCGCCGATCGACGAACACGTCGCCCAGGTGTGACCGACGTTTGCGCACTTCGCATGTTGGATAACTAGCTCAGGGTGAGATTCACCGGGCTTCTCGACAACGCGCTGGACCGCTCCGTCGTACTCGGCTACACCAAGATCGGTTCACGTTTGCGGCGGACATGGTGGCCGGCAGACCCGCGGCCAAAGGCGATGGCCGGAAAGCGCGTTGTCGTCACCGGTGCGACGGCAGGGATAGGCGAGGCCATCGCCCGCTCGTTCGCCGAACTCGACGCGACCGTCCATCTGCTTGGCCGAAACCCCGACAAGGTCAGGCAGTCGGCGGGTGCGATCCGGCGCGCGGTGTCCGGTGCGATGGTGGTCGAAGAAGTCTGCGATGTCTCCGATCTGGACGCCGTGCGGGCATGGTGCGAAGACCTTTCCGGTCGCATCGAAGAACTCCACGGGTTGGTTCACAACGCCGGTGCGATGCCGAAGGAGCGCATCGAGACGCCTCAGGGTCACGAAACCCAATTGGCTTGCCACGTCCTGGGGCCGCACCTCATGACCGAGCAACTGTTGCCGTTGCTGCGGGATGCCCATGGCGCGTCGGTCGTTTTCATGTCCTCGGGAGGTATGTACACCTCGCCGCTTTCGGTTGACGACATGGAATCGAAATCCGGTGATTACAACGGTGTTCGGGTGTACGCGCGAACCAAGCGGATGCAGGTGACGCTCGCCGAGGCGTGGGCGCACAGGCTCTCGGGTTCTGACATTCGGGTCGAGAGCATGCACCCAGGTTGGGTCGAGACCCCCGGCGTCGCCGGAGCATTACCGGTGTTTCGAGTGGTGACACGCCCACTGCTGCGCGATACTTCAGACGGTGCAGACACTGCGGTGTGGCTGGTCGCCACCCGACCCGAATCTGAACCGGGTCATTTCTGGCACGACAGGGCCCAGCGGCCAACGACGTTCGGCTGGCAGCGCACCGAGGATCCCGAACTGGTTACGCGATTCCTCGACGCGGTTTCATCGATGACCGGAACAATGCAGTTCACCTAGGACTGGCAGGAGGCGCATCGTGACAAAGCCGGAAACTGCGGAGGGGCAGCCGGAACTGAAACGGGTGATGGGCCCGGGACTACTTTTGTTGTTCGTCGTCGGCGACATCCTCGGCACCGGCGTCTATGCGCTCACCGGGCAGGTGGCCGGCGAGGTCGGCGGTGCGGCGTGGCTGCCGTTCCTGCTCGCCTTTGTGATCGCGACCATCACCGCGTTCTCATATCTGGAGCTGGTGACCAAGTATCCGCAGGCGGCGGGCGCAGCGCTCTACGCGCACAAGGCATTCGGCATCCACTTCTTCACCTTCATCGTCGCCTTCGTCGTGATGTGCTCGGGCATCACCTCGGCATCCACCGCGTCGCAGGCATTCGCGTCCAACCTGATCAAGGGCTTCGGACTGGACTGGGGCAAGGTCGGAATCGCGACCATTGCCTTGCTGTTCATGGCCGGGCTGGCCGCGGTCAACCTCCGCGGTGTCAGCGAAAGTGTCAAGCTCAATGTCGGTTTGACGATCATCGAGATCACCGGCTTGCTGTTGGTCATCGTGGTCGGGCTGTGGGCATTTACCCAGGGCGGCGACAACCTCGACTTCTCCCGCATCATCCTGTTCGAAAATGAGGATGAGCGAAGCACTTTCGTCGCCGTCACCGCAGCGACCTCGTTGGCCTTCTTCGCGATGGTCGGATTCGAGGACTCGGTCAACATGGCCGAGGAGACCAAGGATCCGGTGCGGATCTTCCCCAAAGTTCTGCTGAGCGGCCTGACCATCGCGGGCATCGTCTACGTGCTGGTGTCGATCATCGCGGTGGCGCTGGTGCCGATCGGCGAACTCACGGCGAGCAAGACACCGCTGGTCGACGTGGTCGAGGCCGCGGCGCCGGGCTTGCCGATAGGCACGCTCTTTCCATTCATCACGATGTTCGCCGTGTCGAACACCGCGTTGATCAACATGCTGATGGCCAGCAGGCTGATCTACGGTATGGCGCGCCAACATGTCCTGCCCCCCGTCCTGGGGTCGGTGCACAAGACCCGACGCACCCCGTGGGTGGCCATTCTGTTCACCACGACGATCGCGTTCGGATTGATCTTCTACGTGTCCGCGTTCGCCAGTGATTCGGCGATTTCAGTGCTGGGTGGCACGACTTCCCTTCTGCTGCTTGCGGTGTTCGCAATGGTCAACGTCGCGGTGCTGGTACTGCGTCGCGACGTCAAGCAGGCCGGCGGCCACTTCAAGACTCCGACGGCGTTGCCGGTGATCGGCTTCATCGCCTCGCTCTATCTCGTGACACCGCTGTCCGGCCGTCCGGGAACCCAGTACCTGCTCGCCGGGATCCTGCTGGTGATCGGCATCGTGCTGTTCGGAATCACTCTGCTGATCAACAAGCAACTCGGGATCAAGCAGAAGGGCATCACCGATCCCACGCAGCTTGCCGAGCTGCCGGACTAGCCTCCGAGCTGTCGGCGGATCGCGGTGAGCTCACGCTGAGCCCGCTCGATCATCTGTTGCACCTGCTCGAGCCGCGTGACGATATCGTCCGAACCCGGTTGTGCTGCGGCCTGATTCGGCTTCCTGACACGGTCGCCAGGCAGCGTCGGGGTGACGATGTAGCCGCTTTCGGCGTCGCCGTAGATGGTGACGTCTTCGGGTCTGTCGTACCAGTAAAAGCACACGTAGGCGCAGATGACCGCGTCGACGGGATCCTCGTCGCGGTCCAGCTGTGACGGCCGGGTGGCCGCCTCGACTCGCTTACGCAGTGCAACCCACGCGACGTTGCGATTGACGCGCAACCTCGGAGTGGCCGCGTCGAGACCCTCGATATGGGTCATCAACGTCAGCAGCGCAGCCTTGCGCTCGTCGAACGGTCCACGCTTGTACTTGAGGGTCTTGGTGAGATTGAACAGGACGATCGACGCGGGATGCGGGAAGACCTCGATCGCCCGCCTGGTCGCATCCGACGAGGGGTCCAGGTCGAGACCGAGCGCTTCGGCGATCCGCGCGCCACGGGGATGCTTGAACTCGGGCTTGTCGGTGAAGGCCGGGCGCGCGCCGGCCTCGAAGCGCTGGAAATCGCGGTTGTAGGCGGCCTCGGCGGGACGGTGTCCCGTCGCGTTCTTGACGATCAGGGGAGCGTCGATACCCACTAGGCACGCGTCGCCGGTATAGGGCGCGATCGCGGCGATGATGCTGTTGTCGTCCCCGGCGGCCCCGACGTGCAGCAGCCTGCCGTCGGCGTCGATGGCGGCAACACCGGTCTGGTTCTTCTCACCCCATGCGAGATCGAGCCCAACGAAGTACATACGGCAAGACTGCCTTACCGGGGCCGTAAGCTGTGTGTTTGTGTCGATCCCGAATGTGCTGGCCAATCGATACGCCAGCGATGAGATGGTGGCCATCTGGTCGCCGGAGGCCAAGGTCGTGGCCGAGCGGCGACTGTGGCTGGCGGTGCTGAAAGCGCAGGCCGAGTTGGGCGTCGATGTCCCCGCGGGCGTGGTCGAGGACTACGAGCGGGTGCTCGAGAACGTCGACCTCGCGTCGATCGCGGCGCGCGAGCGGGTCACCCGCCACGACGTCAAGGCGCGCATCGAGGAGTTCAACGCGCTGGCGGGCCACGAGCACGTGCACAAGGGCATGACGTCTCGCGACCTGACGGAGAACGTCGAGCAGCTGCAGATCCGTCGCTCCCTGGAACTGGTGTTCTCGCACGGTGTCGCGGTGGTGGCTCGGCTCGCCGAGCGTGCCGTCGTCTATCGCGACTTGGTGATGGCGGGACGTTCGCACAACGTCGCCGCGCAGGCGACGACGTTGGGCAAGCGGTTCGCGTCGGCCGCCGAGGAGCTTCTGGTCGCGTTGACCCGGATACGTGAACTCATCGACCGGTATCCGCTGCGCGGCATCAAGGGTCCGATGGGCACCGCACAGGACATGCTCGACCTGCTCTCCGGCGACACGTCGAGACTGGCCGATCTGGAGCGGCGCGTCGCCGAATTCCTCGGCTTCACAGACATTTTCACCAGCGTCGGCCAGGTCTACCCACGATCGTTGGACCATGATGTCGTGTCGGCTCTCGTGCAGGCCGGTGCGGGACCGTCGTCGATGGCGCACACGATCAGGCTGATGGCGGGCCACGAACTGGTGACGGAGGGTTTCGCGCCCGGCCAGGTCGGCTCGTCGGCGATGCCGCACAAGATGAATACGCGCTCGTGCGAACGTGTCAACGGGCTGCAGGTGGTGCTGCGCGGTTACGCGTCGATGGCAGCCGAGCTCGCGGGCGCGCAGTGGAACGAGGGCGACGTCTTCTGCTCGGTGGTGCGGCGGGTGGCGTTGCCCGACGCGTTCTTCGCGATCGACGGGCAGACGGAGACCTTTCTGACCGTGCTCGACGAGTTCGGCGCCTATCCGGCGGTGATTCAGCGCGAGCTCGACCGGTATCTGCCGTTCCTGGCGACGACGCGGATCCTGATCGCAGCGGTGCGCGCAGGCGTCGGCCGGGAGACGGCGCACGAGGTGATCAAGGAACATGCCGTCGCGGTGGCGCTGGCGATGCGGGAGAAGGGCCAGGAGCCCGACCTGCTGGACCGGCTGGCCGCAGACCCGCGACTGCCGTTGGACCGGATGTCGCTCGACACAGCACTGGCGGACAAGCAGGCGTTCACGGGTGCGGCGGGCGATCAGGTCGACCGCGTCGTCGAGGCGGTGGGCGAGTTGGTCAGCCGGTATCCGGAGGCGGCCAAATACACGTCGGGCGCCATCCTGTGACCTCAGTGGCGGGTGCGCTGGCCGAGATCGACTTCACCGACCTCGACAATTTCGCCAACGGGTTTCCGCACGATCTGTTTGCGGTGCACCGTCGCGAGGCGCCCGTCTACTGGCACGAGCCGACCGCCAACACCCCCGACAACGAAGGTTTCTGGTCCGTCGCGACCTACGCGGAAACCCTTGCGGTGTTCCGGGATCCGGTGACGTACTCGTCGGTGACCGGCGGTACGCGGCCGTTCGGCGGCACGCTGCTGCAGGATTTGGCGGTCGCGGGGCAGGTCCTCAACATGATGGACGACCCGCGGCATTCGCACATCCGCCGGCTGGTCAGCTCAGGTCTGACACCGCGGATGATCGCCCGCGTCGAAGACGATCTGCGCACCCGCACCCGCCGGCTGCTCGACGAGATCGAGCCGTGCAGTGCCTTTGATTTCCTGGTCGACGTGGCAGCCGAGCTGCCGATGCAGATGATCTGCATACTGCTGGGAGTGCCTGAATCTGAACGGCATTGGCTTTTCGAGGCGATCGAGCCGCAGTTCGATTTCGGCAGGGCCAGGAGAGCTGAATTGGGCCAGCTGGGGCAGTTGACCGCGGAGGAAGCCGGTTCGCGGATGTACACCTACGGCCAGGAGTTGATCGCGGCGAAGCGGTCCGCGCCGACCGACGACATGCTGTCGGTGGTCGCAAACGCGACGGTGGAGGACGAGAGCCTTTCGGACATGGAGCTGTACCTGTTCTTCAGCCTGCTGTTCAGCGCCGGTGCGGAGACCACGCGCAATGCCGTCGCGGGCGGGTTGTTGGCGTTGATCGAGCATCCAGACCAATTCCAGGCACTGCGTTCAGATTTGGCGCATTTGCCGACCGCGGTCGAGGAGATGGTGCGCTGGACGTCGCCGTCGCCGTCGAAGAGGCGGACCGCGACGTGCGATACGAAACTGGCGGGCTGTCAGATCAAGGCCGGCGAGAAGGTGCAGATCTGGGAGGGCTCGGCGAATCGCGATCCGCTGGTGTTCGCGAATGCCGATACTTTCGACATCACCCGCAAACCCAACCCGCACTTGGGATTCGGCCAGGGAGTGCACTACTGCCTTGGTGCCAACCTGGCGCGGCTCGAGCTGCGCGTGCTCTATGAGGAGCTGCTGACGCGGTTCGGGTCGGTGCGGCTGGTCAAGTCCGTCGAGTGGACGCGCAGCAACCGGCACACGGGCGTCCGCCACATGGTGGTCGAACTGCGGCCGTGAGACCCGACGTATTCGCGGCGGTCATGGCGACCGGCATCGTGTCGATCGCGGCCGCGGATCACGGCCTCGGTGTCATCAGTGAGATCCTGATCGTCCTTGCCGCAGTTGGGCTGCCGGTGTTGATGTTTCTTGTGGCCAAGGCCTGGCGCGAGTTCGATGTGCGCGATCCCAATGTCACGCTGGCGCTGTTCACCTATATCGCGGCGTGCGCGGTGGTGGGTGCGCGGCTGGCCGATCATCGCATCGTGCTGTGGGTGTTGGTCGGCCTGGCGTTGCAGGGCTGGTTGTCGTTGGCGCCGTTGGCCGCTCGCTCGATGTGGCGGCACCGGTGGACGGGGCTGCGCGATCGTGCCCGCGGCGGATGGGAGCTCGCTGCGGTCGCGACGTCCGGGTTGGCGATCGTCTTCGCCGAACTCGACGTCGTCTTCTGGGCGTTCATCTTCTGGGTGCTCGGCATCTGTCTGTATCTGGCGATGACCGGGCTGGTGCTGTGGCGGGTGCGTCACGATGCGTCGTCGCCGGAGCTGGTTCAACCTGATGTATGGATTTTGATGGGCGGCATAGCGATTGCGACGCTGGCCGGTGATCATCTGCATCACGCGCTGATTCCCGGGCCGATCGCCGACGGCGTGCGCGCGGTGACGATCGCGACGTGGATCGTGGCGACGGTGTGGATTCCGGTGCTCGGCTACGTGGCGGTTCGGCGATCGGTGGGGCTTGGCTGGCCCGCGGTCTTCCCGCTCGGAATGTACTCGTCGGCGACCTATGCGATGTTCGTGGAAACCGGCTGGCAATGGTTTGTCACGATCTCGCTGACGTTCTTCTGGATCGCGTTCGCGGCGTGGCTCATCGTGGCTGTCGGAGAGCTGCGACGATTTCGGCGATCACGCGCTGCGGGTGCTCCGTCAGATCCAGCCAGGTGAACCGCAGAACCTGCCAGCCACTGAGCGCGATGGCGTTCTGACGCGCGCGGTCGCGCTGGAAGGTCCTCTGGTCGCTGTGGAATGCCCAGCCGTCGACCTCGACCGCCACCCTCTCATTCGGGAAAGCGATGTCGACCAAGTAGCCACAGACGGGAAAGTTGGCTTTCCACCCGGATACCTTGGCGGCTCGCAGCAGTCGCACCAGGAGACGTTCTGCTTCCGAGCGCGCACCATCGGATGCTGCCTGGAGTAAGCGGCGAGCCGAAGGCGATCCATGCCGACCCTTGTTGCGAAGGTGCGCACGCCACAGCTGAGTGAGCTCGAAGTCGCCCTGCAATGCTCTGTCCATCAACTCGGTGCCTCCGCCTCTGCGGACTGCGGCTTCAATGACGGTCAGTGCCGGTTCGGTGACACGAAGCCCCCGTCGCTCAACGACGTCTTTCGATGAAAGGTCGCGCCGTCGCGAACGCACTCCGTGTCGCCGTCGATGGTTGCTCACTCTCGGCACGGTGACTTCAACAATGTCGGGAGCGAACTTCGTTAGGCCGTGCCACCACGCCGCAGTCAATCCGCTACCCGTCGCGGACCTACCGAGTCCCCAAACCGCTGCCCTGATACGCGCCGAATCGGTGAAGGGTCTGTCATCGACGAAGTAGACGCCCGGGAAACAGCGGCGCCAATGCCCCGAGCGTTCGCAGCGGTTGACAGCGTGCCGGCTGAGTCCACACGCCTTCGCTTGTGCGAGGGTGATTACACCGTCATGTCGACGGAGAAAGTCATCGAGCACCTCGTATTGACGTCAGCCAGCGCGTTGACGGTTCCCTCCCTGCGATTTGTGCACGATCGCGAGCGGTGCGCGCTCCAAATCGTGCACAAATCGCGTCATTGGCGGACGCGTCGGACGCCGGCCGCCCGCAATTCCAACGCCGCGAGGCCGCGGATCGCCACCGGGTCGTAGCTGCGCCACGCTCCGACGGGGTCGTCGTCGACCGCCAGCAGCTTGTTCAACGGCCGGTTCGCCAATGCCCGCATCGCGAGCAACTGTTCACCCGCAGGCGTTCGTGCCAACGTGATTGCGATCCACTTGCGACGGAAGAACCGGATACGCAGGAACAGCCAGGGCAGCGCGACGAAGAGGATCGGCGGTGCGGCCACTGCCAGCGCCAGCACCCACGCCAGCCACGACGCCGTCGAGTCCAGGCTCTGCCCGGCACCGGCGATGTCGAGCGCCGCCTCGGCCGCCGCCCGCAAGGGTTTGGCCAGCGACTCCCCGACGAGCGGAAAGTCGTCGGTGTTGTCACCGGCTGAGTTGAGGTTGTCGGCGACGCCGTTGGCGCCCTCCTGCACTTGACGGCCCACTTCGGCGATCGTGGACACGGCGGCGTGGACAGCCATGCCGACCAGCACCCAGATCACCGCCCAGGTGATCACGATGATGTCGCTGATCAGCTGGGCCAGCAGGCGCGACGGCGTGGTGGCATAGGGAAGAAACCGCGAACTCATGAACCAGATGCTGCCCGATAGGCTGGCCCGATGCGCCCCGCTCTGTCCGACTACCAGCATCTGGCCAGCGGCAAAGTTCGCGAGTTGTATCGAATCGACGACGAGCACCTGCTGTTTGTCGCCACCGACCGGATCTCGGCCTTCGATCACATCCTCGACAGCGCGATTCCCGACAAGGGCCGGATTTTGACCGCCATGAGCGTGTTCTTCTTCGACCTCGTCGAGGCGCCCAACCATCTGGCGGGCCCACCAGACGACGAACGCATTCCCGAAGAGGTCCTGGGCCGCGCGCTGGTGGTCACCGAACTCGAGATGATGCCCGTCGAAGCGGTGGCCCGCGGCTACCTGACCGGCTCCGGGCTGATCGACTACCAGAAGACCGGTTCGGTGTGCGGTATCCCGCTGCCGTCGGGTCTGGTCGAGGCCAGCCGGTTCATCGAGCCGTTGTTCACCCCGGCGACCAAGGCCGAACTGGGTGCCCACGACGAGAACATCTCCTTCAACGACGTCATCGAGCTGGTCGGAGCGGTGCGGGCCAATCAGCTACGCGAGCGCACACTGCAGACCTACACCCAGGGCGCCGACCATGCGCTGACCAAGGGCATCATCGTCGCCGACACCAAGTTCGAGTTCGGTGTCGACTCCGACGGCAACCTGCGGCTGGCCGACGAGATCTTCACGCCGGATTCCAGCAGGTACTGGCGCGTCGATGAGTATCAGGAAGGCGTCGTGCAGAACAGCTTCGACAAGCAGTTCGTCCGCAACTGGCTGATCGGCCCGGAGTCCGGGTGGGACCGTCACGGAGACAAACCGCCGCCGCCGCTGCCCGCAGAAATCATCGACGCGACCCGTGCGCGTTATATCGAAGCCTATGAACGCATCTCGGGCCTCAAGTTCGATGACTGGATCGGTGCATGAAGCCCCCAATTGCGAAGCGCGTCGATGCTCGGCGTGAGCATCACGGCGACGTCTTCATCGACCCCTACGAGTGGATGCGCGACAAATCCAATCCCGAGGTGACCGAGTACCTCGAGGCGGAGAACGAGTTCACCGACAACGCCACTGAGGGCCTCGCGGACCTGCGGCAGAAGATCTTCGACGAAATCAAGGCCCGCACCAAGGAGACCGACCTCTCGGTGCCCACTCGGCGCGGCGACTGGTGGTACTACGGCCGCAGCTTCGAGGGTAAGCAGTACAACGTGCATTGCCGTTGCCCGATAGGCGATTTCAACGACTGGACGCCGCCGGAGCTGGACGAGCAGACCGAGATCCCCGGCGAGCAAATCCTCATCGACGAGAACGTGGAGGCCGAGGGCCACGACTTCTTCGCGCTGGGTGCGGCGGGGGTCAGCATCGACGGAAACGTCCTTGCCTTCTCGGTCGACACCAAGGGCGATGAGCGATACACGTTGCGGTTCAAGGACTTGCGAACCGGTGCGATGTACGACGACGAGATCGCCGGCATAAGTGCGGGCGTGACGTGGGCCGCGGACAACCGCACCGTCTACTACACGACGGTCGACGATGCGTGGCGGCCCGACACCGTGTGGCGGCACCGTATCGGATCCGGCCTACCTGCCGACCGGGTGTATCACGAGCCCGACGAGAAGTTCTGGCTCGCAGTGGGGCGTACGCGCAGTGACAAGTACATTCTCATCGCTGCGGGTAGCGCTGTCACGAGCGAGGTCCGATACGGCGACGCTGTCGACCCGCAGGCGGAGTTCACGCAGGTGTGGCCGCGCCGCGAGCTGGTTGAGTACTCGGTGGAACACGCCATCGTCGGCGGTGAGGATCGATTCCTGATCCTGCACAACGACGGTGCGGAGAACTTCACGCTCGTCGAGGCGCCGGTGTCGGACCCGATGACGTTCCGCACGCTGATCGAGCACCGCGACGACGTTCGCCTCGACTCGGTCGACGCGTTCGAGGGACACCTGGTCGTCGGCTACCGAAGCGAGGCATTGCCGAAGATCCAGCTCTGGCCCATCTACGCCAACGGCACCTACGGCCATCCCGAGGAACTCACCTTCGAATCGGAACTGATGTCGGCGGGGCTGGGAGGAAACCCCAACTGGAGCTCACCCAAGCTGCGGATCGGCGCCACCTCGTTCGTCATCCCGGTGCGGATCTACGACGTCGACCTGGCCTCGGGGGAGCGCACGCTGCTGCGCGAGCAACCGGTGCTCGGCGACTATCGCTCCGAGGACTACGTCGAGCGTCGCGACTGGGCGGTGGCTGCCGACGGGGCGCGGGTTCCCATCTCGATCGTCCACCGCATCGGCTTGCAATACCCGGCACCGACGCTGCTGTATGGCTACGGGGCCTACGAGTCGTGTGAGGATCCACGATTCTCCATCGCCCGCCTTTCACTGCTCGACCGCGGCATGGTGTTCGCCGTCGCCCACGTCCGAGGCGGCGGCGAGCTCGGGCGTCCCTGGTACGAGCACGGAAAGCTGCTCGAGAAGAAGAACACGTTCACCGATTTCGTCACCGTCGCACAGCATCTCGTCGGCACCGACATCACCCGGGCCGAGACCATGGTCGCGTACGGCGGCAGCGCAGGCGGGTTGCTGGTCGGGGCCGTCGCCAACATGGCTCCCGACCTGTTCGCGGGTGTCCTCGCCCTGGTGCCATTCGTCGATCCCCTGACCACCATCCTGGATCCGACCCTGCCGCTGACCGTCACCGAATGGGACGAGTGGGGTAATCCGTTGCAGGACAGCGATGTATACGACTACATGAAGTCGTACTCGCCGTACGAGAACATCGAGGCCAAGCGCTATCCGCGTATCCTCGCCATGACGTCGTTGAACGACACCCGAGTGTTGTACGTCGAACCTGCGAAATGGGTGGCCGCGCTACGGCACACCCAACCCGACGGTGCACCCGAGGTGCTGCTCAAGACCGAGATGAACGCCGGCCACGGCGGCATCAGCGGCCGCTACGAGCGGTGGAAGGAAACGGCGTTCCAGTACGCATGGCTGCTCGACGCCGCCAAGGCCAACCATGTCGGCGGCGCATACGAAGAAGAACTGCTCGACCGTTCCTAGATCTAGGCATTGTCAAGATCGGCGGTATGATCACGGGATGACCAGGGATTCCTACCATCACGGCGACCTGAAGGCCGTGATCCTCGCGGAGGCGGCCAAACTGGTCGCCGAGCGGGGGGCCGATGGGATCTCGCTTCGCGAGTTGGCTCGTGCCGCCGGGGTCTCGCACGCCGCCCCGGCGCATCACTTCACCGACCGTCGCGGGCTGTTCACCGCGCTGGCAGCCGAAGGTTGGCGCAAGCTGGCGACCGCTCTCGACGGTGCCCGCCCCGAGTTCATCGACGCCGCAAGGGCATACGTGCGTTTCGCACTGGAGAATCCCGGACACTACGCGGTGATGTTCGACCGCTCGCTCGTCGATCCCGACAACCAGGAGCTGATCGCGGCGCAGGACGCGGCGGGTGCCGAACTCGTCCGTGGCGTCGGCACTCTCGACGATGCGCGGGCCGAAAACGACCCGCGAGCGGCGCAACTGGCGGCATGGTCTCTGGTGCACGGATTCTCGCTGCTGTGGTTGAACGGCAACATCTCCGACATCGACGACGGTGTCGATCCGATGTCGACGGTGCACCGAGTCGCGGGGATGCTTTTCAAGAACAGGTAGCGTGCCAGGCATGACATCGCTCACCGACATCCCCTTGACCACGCTCGACGGCCAACCGACCACGCTCGGCCAACTCGCCGACGGCGCCGTACTCGTGGTCAACGTCGCCTCGAAATGTGGACTCACGCCGCAGTACACGGCGCTGGAGAGGCTGGCCAAGGACTACCGCGACCGCGGGCTCACCGTGATCGGCGTGCCGTGCAACCAGTTCATGGGTCAGGAACCGGGTTCGGCCGAGGAGATCGCGGAGTTCTGCTCCAGCACCTACGGGGTGACGTTCCCGCTGCTGGAGAAGACCGACGTCAACGGCGACGGCCGCCATCCGCTGTACGCCGAGCTGACCAAAGCGGCCGACGACGCAGGTGAAGCGGGCGACATCCAGTGGAACTTCGAGAAGTTCCTGCTCGCACCGGGTGGCACCGTGGTCAAGCGGATACGGCCACGCACCGAACCGGACGCTCCCGAGGTCATCGCGGCCATCGAAGAAGTGCTGCCCCGGTAGTTCGCACCGGATGGACAACTGCGCGCAGGGTGTCAGAAACCGTTGCGACACCTGAAGTTGCCACACTGGGCGCGTGGCTGGACAACTGATCGTCTCGATTTCCGGGATCAGCGACCGCACGATGCCCGAGGTCGAGGACTTCTGCGGTCAGCTCGACGCGCGCGCAGTGCCGGTGTCGTTTCTGGTGGCACCGCGAATCAAGGGCGGATACCGGCTCGATGAAGACACGCCCACCGTGCAGTGGCTCAGCGGACGGCGCGATGCGGGCGATGCGATCGTGCTGCACGGCTTCAACGAAGCGAGTACCAAGAAACGGCGCGGCGAGTTCGCGACCCTGCCCGCACACGAGGCGAACCTGCGACTGATGGCCGCTGACCGCGTGATGGAACACGTGGGGCTGCGCACGCGACTGTTCGTCGCCCCAGGCTGGACCGTATCGCCTGGCACGGTGACAGCGCTGCCGCGCAACGGCTTTCGTATGCTTGCTGCACTCAACGAGATCACCGACCTGGTGCGTGATACGACGGTGCGCGCCCGGGTGCTCGGCATCGGCGAGGGTTTTCTCACCGAGGCGTGGTGGTGCCGCACGTTGGTGCTCGCCGCCGAACGCACGGCACGGCGCGACGGCGTCGTTCGGGTCGCCGTAGCGGCCCGTCATCTGCGTCGGCCAGGACCGCGGCAGGCGATGCTCGACGCCGTCGACCTCTCCCTCATGCACCGGTGCACGCCCGGCGTCTATCAGTGGAGGCCGTACAGCGCATTGACAGACGCCGCATAGCCCGCGGCCGCTAACGTGGCGGCATGGCAGACGCTGATGTCATTGTCGTAGGAGCTGGTCTCGCCGGCCTGGTCGCCGCGTGTGAGCTCGTCGAACGTGGCCGCCGGGTCCTGATCGTCGATCAGGAGAACGCCAACAACGTGGGTGGTCAGGCGTACTGGTCGTTCGGCGGGCTGTTCTTCGTCGACAGCCCCGAACAGCGCAGGCTCGGTATCCGCGACAGCTTCGAGTTGGCGCTGCAGGACTGGCTCGGCGCGGCGGGATTCGACCGGCCCGAGGACCACTGGCCGCGCCAGTGGGCGCACGCCTACGTCGACTTCGCCGCGGGCGAAAAGCGCGGCTGGTTGCGCGAGCGTGGACTGAAGACATTCCCTGTGGTCGGGTGGGCCGAGCGTGGTGGCTACGACGCTCGCGGACACGGGAATTCGGTGCCAAGGTTTCACATCACCTGGGGCACCGGCCCGGCGATCGTGGACGTGTTCGCGCGTCGCCTGCGCAACAACGTGAAAGTGACCTTCGCGCATCGCCGTCGAGTCGACGAGCTTGTTGTCGAGGACGGCGCCGTGGTCGGGGTCCGCGGCGCGGTGCTGGAGCCGTCCGATGCGGCCCGTGGTGAGGCGTCGTCCCGAAATTCGGTCGGCGACTTCGAATTGCGGGCGCAGGCGGTGATCATCGCCAGCGGCGGGATCGGCGGCAACCACGACCTCGTCCGCCAGAACTGGCCTACGCGCATGGGCCGCGTACCCGAACAATTGTTGAGTGGTGTGCCCGCGCACGTCGACGGCCGGATGATCGGCATCAGCGAGACGGCAGGCGCGCGAGTGATCAACAGCGACAGGATGTGGCACTACACCGAGGGCATCACGAACTACGACCCGATCTGGCCGTTGCACGGTATCCGCATCATTCCCGGCCCGTCGTCGCTGTGGCTGGACGCCACCGGCAAGCGTCTGCCGCCGCCGTTGTTCCCAGGCTTCGACACCCTCGGCACGCTGGAGTACATCGCCCGAACCGGTCAGGACTACACGTGGTGGGTGCTGAACGCCCGCATCATCGAGAAGGAGTTCGGTCTGTCGGGGCAGGAACAGAATCCCGATCTGACCGGGCGCAGTGTGCGTCAGGTTCTGAGCCGCGTGCGGCCGGGTGCGCCGCCGCCGGTGCAGGCGTTCGTCGACAAGGGCATCGACTTCGTGACGGCGAATTCGTTGCGGGAGTTGGTTTCCAATATGAACGCGGTGCCCGACGTCGAGCCGCTCGACTACGACGTCGTAGAGGAGGAGGTCACCGCCCGCGATCGGGAGACCGTCAACAAGTTCACCAAGGACAGCCAGATCACCGCGATCCACGGTGCGCGCGCATTCATCTCCGACAAAATCAGCCGCGTCGTCGCACCGCATCCCCTCACTGACCCCAAGGCGGGTCCGCTGATCGCGGTCAAGCTGCATATTCTGACGCGAAAGTCGTTGGGCGGGTTGGAAACCGACCTCGACTCCAGGGTGCTGAAGTCCGATGGTTCCGCGTTCAGCGGACTGTATGCGGCCGGCGAGGCTGCCGGGTTCGGGGGCGGTGGCGTGCACGGTTACCGCTCGCTGGAGGGCACCTTCCTCGGCGGCTGTGTGTTCTCCGGCCGAGCAGCGGGTCGGGCGGCGGCGAGGGACGTCGGCTAGGGCAGGTCGATGGTGGTGGTCACCGCCACGAACTGCGGTGTCGACGGTGCGGACGAGAAGCCGAATCGCACCGGCGGGTGCAGCGCCGTGAGCCCGCCGACGTGGTTTCCATCGAAGGTGCCGTCGACGGCTGTGATGAGCCTTGTGCGCCGGACCCCGTAGTACTCGCGACGCCCATTGCCCGCGCTGCCCGCGGTGCGAACGCCCGGTACCAGCATCGTCGCGAGCGGATTGATGAGGCGCAGCCAGGCCGGCGTTCTCATCAGTCTCGGTGGTACCACCCGAAGCAACCAGTCGAACGGCGCGGGACCTCCGAGGATGCCGGACACCGCGAGCCCGGGCGCGGTGACGCTGAAATCCTCGGCGGTGTGCCGGACATCAACCTCCCCGATTTCTATCCGGTCGAAAGTGTAGGTCTGCGAGACGAATTCGGCGATGACGGATGTCGGTGCGAGTAAGGTGCGTTCACCGTCCGCCGATTCGACCATGACGTCGGCAAAGCGGCCGAACGGCGACTTCTCCCACGCCCCGACGACCATCCGGACACCCGCTTCGGTACCGAATCCCGCGATGTGGCCGGTGAATCGCAGCCTGGTCAAAACTCCGTGCCGTTCTCCTCTGCGAGTACTTGGAAGTCGGTGTCGGTCATCTCCTCGAGTCGGCCGTAGAAGATGCCCCTGGCGCTGGGGTCGACGATGCCCTGGTGGATCGGGACCGCATGCGTGGGAGCGACCGCGCGCAGGTAGTCCACCGCCTCGGAGATCTTCATCCATGGTGCGGCGGCCGGTGTCGCGAGCACGTCGACCGGCTCGCCGGGAACGTGCAACGCATCGCCGGGATGCATCAGTCGCGCCGAATGGGTGCCATCGCCAACGAGATACGAAATATTGTCTATCACAGGGATTTCCGGATGAATGACCGCATGGCGCCCGCCCGTGCCGCGGACAGTGAGGTGTCCGATGCTCAATTCGTCGCCGACGTTCACCGCTTGCCATGAACCGCCGAGCTGCGCGGCCGTCTGTGGATCGGCGTACAGCGCGGCCTGCGGGTTGGCGTCGAGGAGAGCGGGCAGCCGCGATGTGTCGGCGTGGTCGGGATGCTGATGGGTGATCAGGATGGCCGACAGGCCGGTGATGCCCTCGAATCCGTGGGAGAACGTACCCGGATCGAACAGAATCGTGGTGTCGTTCGCCGAATCGTCACGAAAGTTGGCGAGTAAGCACGAATGGCCGAAATGCGTCAATTGCATTCCTATATTGTGCGCGCAGGCATTCTCCAGGGGGTAGCGCAGACGTGCGATTGTTGTGGGCGTTGGCTGTCGCGACGTGCGGGTTGACCATCGCCCCGGCGACCGCCTCCGCAGTGCCCGGCATCTGCCCGCCGATCTGCGACTCCATTCCCGATTCGGCGTGGATCGCGCCCACCGCCGTACCGCTCGACGAGATCTATCACTGGCCCGCCCTGGCCGGACTCGCCGTCAGAGCGCCCGCACCTAGGTTCACCTTCGAAGAGATGTGCGCGTCGCCTCCGCTGATCGGCGATGCCAGGGACTATGCGGTGGCCGCGCGGGCGACGGTGACGAATCCGCCCGGCCAGTGGCAGCTACGGGTGCAGGTCATTCACTGGCGTGGCCCCACCGCGCAGTTCGGGCCGACGGCCACGCAGGCCCTGGATCTGGCCAGAGCGCGGCTGCGGGACTGCCAGGTCACCGCCCCGCTCGCTTCCCCGTCGATCACGACGAGCGATCCGTTTCGGCTGGCCGCGGTGATCAGTGTCCCCGGTCAACGGGTGGTGCACCAGTACCTGTTCGCCTACGCGTCCAGCAGCACCGTCGTCGAATTGGCCATGTGGTCGACGCTGCCGCCGCTCGTGCCCTGGTCAGCCGCGCCGGACGCGCAGGTGTTCGACGCGATGGCGGCCCCGCTGTGCGATGCGTACATCGGATCGTGCCGGTGAGGCGGCCCGGCAGAACCCGCAGGTAGAGTGGTCGCCGTGGCAAGGGTGGTAGTGCATGTGATGCCGAAGGCCGAGATCCTCGACCCCCAGGGGCAGGCGATCGTCGGCGCGCTGGGTCGTCTCGGCTTCGGCGCGGTCTCAGATGTGCGGCAAGGCAAGCGGTTTGAGCTTGAAGTCGATGACAGCATCGACGACGACACGCTCGCCGAGATCGCCGAGTCGCTGTTGGCCAACACCGTCATCGAGGACTGGAGCGTGAGCCGGGAACCGGCGGGGGACGGGGCGTGACGGCCCGAGTGGGCGTGATCACCTTCCCCGGCACGCTCGACGACGTCGACGCGGCACGGGCGGTCCGGCTCGCCGGTGCGGAGTCCGTGAGTCTCTGGCACGCCGACGCCGACCTCAAGAAGGTGGACGCCGTGGTGGTGCCCGGAGGCTTCTCCTACGGCGACTATCTGCGGACCGGTGCGATCGCGAAGTTCGCGCCCGTGATGGGTGAGGTCGTCCGCGCCGCGGCGCAGGGTCTCCCGGTATTGGGTATTTGCAACGGATTTCAGATCTTGTGCGAGGCCGGGTTGCTTCCCGGTGCGCTGACCCGCAACGCCGGTCTGCATTTCGTGTGCCGCGACCTCTGGCTCGAGGTGGCATCGAATACGACGGCGTGGACGTCGCGGTACGAGCTGGGTGCCGACCTGCTGGTGCCGCTGAAGTCGGGGGAGGGCCGATACGTTGCCAGCGAGGACGTGCTCGACAAGCTCGAGGGCGAGGGTCGGGTCGTCTTCCGCTACCGCGAGAACCCGAATGGTTCGATGCGCAACATCGCCGGGATCGCGTCGGCCAACGGCCGGGTCGTCGGTCTGATGCCGCACCCTGAACACGCCACCGAGGCGCTGACCGGCCCGTCCGACGACGGTCTCGGCCTGTTCTACTCCGCTCTGGACCAGGTGTTGGCCGCGTAGCGGCCTGCTGAAACTGGTGCGCTGACGGTCCGGTGACCGGTGTTACCTTCAAGAACGTGTTAGTCGATCCTGAAGTATTGCGCGCGTTTGCTGCGCAGGTGAATACGGAGTCTGGCGCCATATTGACCACCGACGTCGGACACAAGGCGACGACGGCTGCCGACGGGCTTGGAGGGTCCTCCACGCAATGGGCCATGCGCCTCGTGGGTGAGCACGTCGCGCAGCAGGCCAACGACATCGCGACGAACATCACGAAGATGGGTGCGGCGGTTCGTGGCGCCGGCGACTTGTACGAGGTGGAAGACAGCGCCCTCGCTGGCGCGTTCGACGGGCTGTTCTGACCCGTGCTCCCGTCACGATCGCAGCTGCAGAGCTGGAATCCCGACGCGGCTGAGCATGGCTCATCGGCACTCAGCGACGCGGGCCTCGCGGTGTACAGCGCGGTGCGCAACCTGGACGACGGCTGCGACCGCATGTCCGAGGTCCGCGCATGGGTCGGGCCCGCGCATGCCGCCGCGGCGGCGATGTTTCACCGTGCAACGGATGCCAGTTCGACGTTCAGCCATTACACCGAAGGCGTTGCGGCCGCGCTGTCGAAGGGCGCGGTCGCAATCAGCGCCGCTCGTACCGCGCTGCTGAATCACGCCGACGAAGTCGATCGTGGCGAACTCTGTGTCAACGACATGTGGGTGGTGCTCATCAAACCGGCCCGCGTGTCGGCGGAGAAGGCGGCCAGCCTGCAGGCTGCGGCCAAGACCGAGCAGGCCGAGATCAATCGATTGCTGAATGCCGTCGGCGACGCCGACCACTCCACTGCGGCCCAGGTGCATTCCGCTGCAGAGAATTTCGGATTCTCGGTGCCAAGTCCCGATGATCTTGGCAGCCTGTTCCCCGGCACAGGTACGGTCCCTCCCAGTGACCGAGTTCCCAACCCGACGGATCTCAACGGCCTGATGCAGCAGGATCTCTTCCGCGACAACGACACCGTGCAGACCGTTCGGGAGAGCAAGGAGTGGGTCACTGACGACGGTCAGGTGCGTAGGACGCTGCTGATGATGGACGGCGGCAGGCATGAAATCCACGAGTGGAACGAAGCGCTGCCGTGCGTCGAGGACACCTACTACGACAAGAACGGACACGAGGTGTCGAGCACGTTCTCGCAAGACAAGACGAACTATGACGGAACAATGTTCACGTCCATCAGATTCGCCAACGGCACTGAGATCACGATGACGCGGACCGCGGACGGCAAGTGCACCGGCGGTGTGACGACGGCCGATGGCCGCCACGGCGTCCTGCCCGACGAGTTCTTCGCCCACCCGGCGCTGACGACCGTCGGCGGAGCATTCACCGGTCTCGAGCTGCAGGCCGAACGCGGAATTCCGATGCTCTCACCGCAATCCGTGGAGAACCTGGGCAAGGTCGGCAAGTACGGCGGCCCGACGCTCGGGGTGGCGATGGCGCTGTATGACACGGTGACAGCAAAGACGTTCGAAGACGCCTGCGTCGCTGCGATTTCGGGTGGTGCCGGAGTTGCGGGCGGAATGGCGACCGGGGCGCTGGCGGCGGGACTGGTGAGCGGGACCGCCGGCCCGCAGTTTGCACCCTGGGCTGCTGCCGGCGGCGACATAGTCGGCGGATGGACGTTCGGTTATCTCGGCGGCGTCATCGGCAATATCGTGTGCCGCTGATGAAGCTTTCGACCGCAATCCTGGGTGGGCTGTTCTTCGGTGGTTTCGGCGTCTTCAGCGCAGCGTGGACCGTGCTTTTCGTTCTCCGCGGCGAGGTACTCAATGCATTTGTGACGCTGGGAGTCTCGGCGTTCTGCTTCGGCTTGATAATTCCGATGTTCGCGGTTGTTCCCGGAAACGTGGCACCACGGGTCGACGTCGATGACGCAGGAACCACCTTCCGGCCCGACCGCGCAGTTGACCTCCCCATTCAGATCGGGTTCGGACTCGCCGTTATCGCCAGTGCGATTTACACGATTTTCGCGCCCGCCGGGATGGTGACCATTCCGGTACCGGCGGCCATGCGGTACTCGCTTCCGTTCACCTCTGGCGTGCTGTTGTTGATCGCAGCGCCGCACGTGTGGCGAAACCTGCGGCGCGGCTGCACGAAGTATCTGCGTCTGACACCCGCAGGATTCGTTCTGGAGGAGGGCTGGCGGTCCGAGTCCGGCGACTGGCTTCAGGTGAAGGACGTGACAGATCAGATTCCTGGCGGAAAGAAGTCCACGTCGGGTCCCATAGTGTTCGTGATGTCCGACGACAGCACGCCGACGATTGCGGCCGGTGGGATGACGCCGGACGGCACGGCATTGCGAGAACTGATCCGGTTCTATTGGGAGCATCCAGAATCGCGCGATGAACTCACCGACGGCCGAGCGGTCGAGCGTCTCGCGCGGAGCCTGGCCTAGCTACTTCGTCAGCGCCACAGACGCTTCTGCGGTGTAGCAGAGGAATGTCAGCGTCTCCTGCAGATACAGCTCGACGGATTCCGCGTTGTGCGACAGGTAGCCGATGCACACGTCGGTCCCCAGCTGCAGGTCGAAATCGCCACCGCGCGTCGACAATACAAACGCGCCATCGATGGCGGGCGCCCAGATGATCTCGCCGTCCACCAGCCGGTTGAGGTGCTCGCGAATCGGATAGCCGTGCTCGGTCGTCTCGCTGACCTCGGTGTAGACGTCGGCCGATAGCAGCACCGAATACGGCCCGTCGACGCCGGCCAGCCGCAGCTCGGTCAGCGCCTGGGAAATGACGTCCGGGATCTCGCGGACGTCGCTCGGCAGCGCCAGCGCAGGATTGTTGCTGCAGGCCCTGATTCCCTCGATGGACGCTGCCCCGTAACCCTCGAAGATCGCCCGGTCCTCGACGAAGGCCAGTCTCTTCGCAGCCTCCTTGACCGGATCCCAATCCGAGTCCTGCGAGCCACGCTCGACATCGTCGATCGCGTTGCGGCTCAACGTGAACGGCACCCGCAGGCGCACCAGCGGCTTGCTCTCCCGCAGGTGCGCCACCACTCCCTCGCCCGGCGGGGACACATCGCGGAGGTGGCCGGTGCTGACCGCCGCCGTCACCGGGCCTCCCGGCTCGCTGACATCGACGACGCGCCGTCCGGCGACATGCCGTTTGAACGTTCGCGTCGCCTCCAGCTCGATTTCGTCCCAGGCGGCGTCGGTGACCGGAGCGAGTTCGCGATACAGGTTGTTCATCAACGGGTTCCTTAAGTTCGTAGGTGCAGTTACTTCGTGTTGTTACGTTGTGCTGTGACCCGGGTGGGCCGGGTGAGGCTGCATCGGTTTAGCCGGCCTTGGTGGTGCGGCTTGAAAGGACTGGCCGCCCGGC